>Ga0302274_10000021_pt1 | contig 175002 bp, 260 predicted proteins | sample III_Bog_N2_1_FD_198755 | JGI IMG/M metagenome (GOLD analysis project Ga0302274, IMG submission 198755) | Peat permafrost microbial communities from Stordalen Mire near Abisko, Sweden - III_Bog_N2_1 | ecosystem: Environmental > Terrestrial > Soil > Wetlands > Peat | place: Sweden: Abisko...
TGCTCCTGCTACTGCGACTGTTGCTGCTGGCTCTTACGCTTCTGCTGCTGCTCTTGCTACGGCATTGAACACTGCACTCGGCGCAAACACTATGGTTGCTGCTGCTGGAACTGTAGCTAACACAATCACTTTGACTCAAGCAATTGCTTCGAACCCACAACGTAATGGTTACGGTCGTTCGATGCAGCTTGGTTCAGGAAACATCAGCACAAGCATCGGACTTTCGTCTAACGCTTTCGCTGCTGCTGCTTCTGAGCCTATGGCTACTCTGGTTGTTGCAAACCCTGTTTCGACTCTTACTGAGAGCGCAACTGTTGGTGGAGACATTCCTTTGTCGATCGGTCGTTCTGCAACTGGTGGCGTAACTGCTGCTTCAGTTACTATCGGAGCTACTGCGATCACGCTGACTCAAACTGGTGCTACTCCTGCTTCGTACAGCCTCCCAATCGCTAACTTCCCTTCTATTCAGTCTGTTGCTTCTTTCATCAACACTCTGTCAGGATGGAGTGCTTCAGTAGAGAGCGTTCAAATCGGTCTTCAACCGATCACTGTTCTCGACCAAGTTTCAGCTGTTGGCGCTTTGTACAGCGGCGCAACTGCTCAACAACCTGCTCGCATCAAAATGGATGCAAGTGAAGTTGTTGGCTTCTTCGCTGCAAGCACACAAGTTAACCTGGTTCCTTCGGTTTCTGCTTCGCAAACTGCAGTAAAAACTGTTGGTCTTCCAGATCAACAAGGCGTTCCAAACGCTCTCTACCTCACTGGTGGAGTTCTTGGAGCAACTGCTTCTGCTGACATCGTTAACGCATTGAGCAAGTTTGAGAAATTCCGCGTTAACGCGGTTGTTCCTTTGTTCTCGCGTGATGCTTCACAAGACATCCTTGATGAAGTTACTGACCCGTCTTCGACTTACACTATTGCTGCTGTTCACCAAGCTGTGAAAACTCACTGCTCGTTGATGGCGACTACTAAGAAAAAGTCTGAGCGTCAAGGTTACTTGTCGATGAAGGACACGTACGCAAACTGTAAATCTGAGATCGCTACTACTGCTGACGCACGTCAACAGATGGTCATCCAAGATATCCGTCAAGCTGATTCTGCTGGTAACATCCAGTGGTTCCAACCTTGGGCTGGAGCTTGTTTGCTCGCTGGTGCTCGCGGCGGTTCGCCTGTCGGTAACCCGATGACATTCAAATATTTCAACATGTCTGGTATCCGCCAGACTGGTCAATTGCTCTCGACTGCTGAGCAGAACATTGTTATCGACTTCGATCCAGATGTCGCATACGATGACGCTATCCAAAATGGCGTTACGTTCTGGGAAGCACCACAAACTGGTGGATTCCGCCTCGTTGTCGATAACACGACCTACGGTAAAGATGGAAACTGGGTATACAACCGTGCCCACGTTCTCTACGCTTCCGATGTCCTTGCTTATGACTTCCGTAACCAATTAGAGAACATCTACATTGGTCTGAAGAACACTGTGAACGCTGTCGAAGTTCAATCGACTTGCGCAGCTATCTTGGCTACTTACCTGGCACAAGGAATCACGGTTTCTACTTCTGACGCGAAAAACGGCTACAAAGCCCTTGTAGTTCAGATCAACGGAAACACGATCAATGTATCGGTAACTGTTAAGCTTGTTGAAGGTATCGACTTTATCTTGGCTAACATCACTCTGCAAAGAGCTAGTTCGTCAACATAATCAAGACTCTGAGTTAGTATCTAGAAGGCCCGGTGGAAACACTGGGCCTTTTTCTTTTCTTAACTTAGTTTGGTGTATAGTATTCTCATGGGTTGCATAGTGCAGCCTCAAAAAATGGATGGTACTGGTCAACCACAAGACCAAAAGGAAAAAGTATGGCAGCAAAGATGCCCTCATTTATCACAGGTGCGAATGCGAAGATTAAAGTAGGCGGTAAGACGTTTGCTTATGCTTCGGATGTCTCTTATCAAGTATCGGTAGACACCATTCCGATCGAAACTATGGGTCGTTACGAAGCAGTGTCGAACGAACCGGTTAACTACTCTGTTGCAGGAGAGTTAAGCGTTGTTCGTTATACCGCTATCGCAAACCAAAACGGTATGCCCGGAACGAACTCGACTGGTAACGGTCTTGGTGAAGTTAACTACACTACTGGCGGAAACGGCAGTTTTGAAATTAACCCAGGTAACATTTTGCTTTCGCAAACATGGGACCTCGCCGTATTCCAAAAAACACAGACTGGCGCAACGGCTGGTGGCGGAACTGCTCAGGTTACTGATGCTGTTCAGTTCATCACGATCGCTGACTGCCGTTTCAACCGTAAGAGCGCAGCGTTGAACAAACGCGGTATCTTGGTTGATCGTCTTTCGTTCGTTGGAATTCTTGCTAGTGACGACAGCTTCGAAGCGTCGAACTCTGGCGATACAGACTTGTCGTAATTTTAAGGAGCAGTACGGATGGCCGCAGTTCGCCCATTCTTCATTACAGGTGCTAACGCAAAGGTTGTCTTGAACGGCAAGACTATGGCCTTCTGTACTGATCTCTCTTACTCTGTATCTATTCTCACTCAAACACCCAAAATTCTTGGGATGTACGAAGGCTCGTCAGTCGAGCCTCTCGGTTACTCTGTGACTGGCTCCTTCACAGTAATTCGCTACGCTAAAGATGCTCACTCGAACATTGGTGCAGTAGCTCCTGGCTTGATCACTCCTAACGATGCTGGTAACGGTATTGGTAACTGGGGCGCAGCTTGGGGCGGCGGACTTGGAAGCTTCCTCGCTGCTAACGGCGTAGGAAATGATGGTCGTCCAAACGAGAACATGGACCCAAGCAAGCTTCAAAACGGTACTACTTTTGACATTCAAGTTTATCAGAAGATTCCAGCTCCTCAAAACAGCTCTTCAACTGATCAACAGCTCGGTAATGATGTCACTAATGTTCTTAATGCAATTACCGGCGATTCAACACAGACTGGAAACATCATTGGTGTGGCCAATCTTCGTTCTTGCAGAATCACTCAAGCTGACTTTAGTATAACTAAAAAAGGCGCAGCGATTCAGCGTTTTAACTTTGTTGCTCTGTACGCAGACGAAGATAGCTTCGTAGCTAACTTCTCAGGTACTGGTCAACAAAATACTTGAGGTTTAGATGTCAGGTTTTAATAACCAACCAGGCTTAGTACAAGGACTCGCAGATAATCTAGCACAGAATATCTCTGGGATCATTTCTACAAAGCAGACAGCTAAATACGCTTCAGGTGCTCGTACTGTTCTGAAGATCAACGGAAAGCCATGCGGTTTCGCATTCGGCGTATCGTGGAGAATCAACACTACAGTATCTGAGATCATGACTATCGATGATTACATGCCGGCAGAACTAGTTCCTCAGCGTATCAGCGTCGAAGGTACTATCAGTGCTTTGCATATTCCTGGACAAGGAGTTGGTGTACAGCTCTGGCAACCAGACGCTCTTAACTTCCTGTTCCAACAGTATATCACTATTGAAGTGCGTGACTCTGCAACAGATCAACTCTTATTCTTCACTGCACGGGCTATGATCACTAGCAGAGCAGAAGAACTTCGTGTTGACTCACTTGCCAATGTTACACTCAGTTTTAAAGCAATCGGCTTCCAAGACGAGCGCGTTCCTCAGCAAGCTGACGACGTTAATGGAGCTCAGCAAACGACTAGTGCGTTTGTTCTGCCTAACGTTCCTTCACGCCTTGACGAGATCCCGTTTAATCCGACTTCTGGTGTTCCTACCCTTACTGCATAAACTTGCAGTTCTTAAGGTATAATGACTTCTATACGCTATAGGAGCATTATGGACTTACCAAGTAAAGAAAAGACTTTTTCATTCGACCATACCGGTCTCGATACTGGTAAAGAATACAAAGGGCAGTTTACTGTCTTGTGTCTTCTTAACGTAGGCCAGAAGCACCAGCTCTCTCTTGAGAAGACGCGGCTTCTTGGAAACTATGCAACGCCAACTGATGACCTGGCTGGATTCGCAGTTATCCTGGCTAATCTTCGTGCTAAGATTGTTGATGCCCCCGAGTGGTGGAAGCAGTCACAAGGTGGCGCTACAATTGACGACGAAGACGCTCTTGTAACCTTATATCGTAAGCTAGAAGAAGCGGAGCTACAATGGAAAGCCGATTTAAAAAAGAAGACGGAAGCGATCCCGGAACAACCGAAGAATCCAACGTCCTCGAATCCATAAGAAAAATAGCTCAGTTTAATGCTAGATCACCACTAGATACAGAGGAGCAGTTATTACTGTTCCTTCAGTCGTGGTGGTCTAAGCTCTATAATCGTCCCCTCAAAGATCCCGTACTACTCTCATACACACTAGAAGAGCTCATTTATGAGTTCTATGACCGCATTGAGCGAGATAAAGCTGAACAAGAGCGTCTTGAGCAAGATGATGTTAAAATAGAAGTTGAGAAAGAGAAAGCTGATATGGATTGGGCAGAGCGGATGGAGCGTGAAGAACGCGAAGCCGAAATGCGCGAACAGGCAGCTAAGGCTAATCAGCCTACTCCAGATCCAACAAAAGATCCTGCCAACATCAAGTGGATGGAAGAGCAGATGGCCCAAGCGAAAGCTCAGTTTGGTCAGTCTTTTGGAGAAGACATAGACGAAACGTTTGAGGATTAGAGATGGCGGACAACAAGACACCAGGCAATAAGCCGATGAATAGTTTCGGCTTGTCCGATATCGAAAAGATCGGACAGACCGCCTATTTCACTCCAAAGTCAGAACAGCATGAGAGAATGCGCGCAGCAACTGCTCAAGAGCAGTTGAACTTATTGCAAGATATTCCTGAAGATGTTATCGCTGGCTCAGGAGCAATGTCTCGCATCGCCAAGACTGCTCCGAATACTCTTCGCTCTGCAGAGACTCGCATTGAGTCATCTGTCGGAAGTCGTCTTGATCGCGCTAACTTACAAGTTGTAAATGCTATTGGTCGTCGCTATGCTGAGTCTACAATTAACGGGCAAGCAAAACGTATGGCCGAAGACAGAGATGTTCAATCACGCTCTCTAGGGATGATGGGTTCTTCTTATGAAGACCTTAATCAACGCAGAGATACTATCAATGGTCAGATTCAAGAATTAGGTAACCAGAGTGCTTACGCTGCTCGCGGATTATTCGGCGAACAAGGTAAACGTGGAAACCAGTCTAGAATCATCAGTCAGAATGCTCAGACCGCGTTCAGTAAGACACAAGAGATCGCAGCGATCGATGTTGCACAACGTGCAATGCGTCAGTCTGGCAATGATCCTCTGTCTAAATACGAGAATTTAACTGCCACAGGAAAAGCTGCACAAGACATGATGAGTGCTAAGGCGCTCGGCAGTGAAATTGCTTCTGGTGGAGTCAATGTAAGTCGTGATGGTAGACAAGAGAAGGTTGCTAACAAAGATATTGGTTCTGCTCTTGGAGCTGAAGCCGAAAAGCTTTCTAAGATCTTCGAACAGATGGCTAAGACTGGCCAAGACAATATTGAAGCACTCTCTTCACTTCGTAAGCAAGCTGAAGAGTCTGCTCAGAACTTTGAGAAGCTGAAACAAGCACAAGGTGCTGGCGGCGGCAATAACTACGGACAGTACGCTCAGTATGCGCAAGCAGCTGGTGGTATGTTCAATGCTGCAGGCTCTGCTATTCAACAGATTGGCGTTAATCAACGCTTAGGTCAAGTTGGAAACGTTCAAGGCTTCTCTAACATTGAAAATAACAAGTACGATATGTACAAGTCTGGTCGTGGCGGAGATGTAATGTCTCAGATGCTGCTTGGCCAGTACGGTAAAGCCGAACAGTTCGGTAGCGAACTTCATACAGCGACTAACGTAGCTAACACTGCTTTCCTTGCAGGATCTGCTGCAACAGGTGTTGCTGGTGGATTCCAGATGGCAGAAGCCGGAGCACAGAAAGCTAACCCATTAGCTTATGCTTCGGGCGCATCAACTTCAAATACTCAAGCTATGCTTGGTGGAGCACAAAACGTCGTTCAAGGCGTTGCAGGTGTTGCTACTACTGGCATGGATATGTACCGTGGCGTCTCTGCTGGACAAGCTCAGATCCAAGGAACACAAGCTCAGATGGAAGCTCGTCGTGCAGTACTTAAAGTACAAGCCGAACAGCTTCAAGGGTTCCGTGACTTCGGTGTAGGCATGGGCGTTGCGGCTCAAGGCATGGGCGGACGCGGTGAAGCATTCCTTCAGAACAGCATGTCCGATAAGAGCATGCAGAACATGGTCGGTGCCCGTATGTCTCCTGAGCAAATGGCTCAGATGTCTGCGTCTGGCGTTTCATCTATGGGAAGTCAATTCCAGACTTCACAAGTATTTGCAGCTCGTAATCTAGAACGCTCTGGTAACGGATCGATGGCTGAGAACATGCAGCGGATGGCTTCTTTGGCTGGTGCAGGATCTAACAATCCGCAAGCTGGATTATCCTCTGTTCTCGAATCGGCATTCAGCAAGAGCTTAGATTCTTCTAAAGCATTAACCATGGTTGCAGAAAACACTGGTGCATTGGTTGCCAGCGGTTCTGCTAGAGCTATGGGTATTGACACAACTGGTGCAGCTGCTGCTATATCAACTGCCGGCATAAACAAGAGCGATCCTAACCAGGAATACGCTGTCAACCGCTCTATGCAAGTTCAAGATGTAGTTAACAGAAATGGTACTGACCAAGGTGTTAACTTTGCTGCTATGGCAGCTACAGCCCGTATCAACAAGATGACTGGTTTATCAGGAACTCAATCGATCATTGCTCAGGGCTTCTCTGATACTGACCTTCGTGGTATGCGCGACGAGACTGATAAGTCAAAAGTTGCTGAAGGTCTTCGCATGCGCGGTATCAATGTTAAAGGTGGAGACGATGCGGCTCGCTTAGTTTCTCAGTTGAGTACAGCTCGTGTTATGACTAACTTGACTCAAGGTGGAACTGGTATCGCTACTGGTGCTTCTCAATATGCTGATAAGTTCGCAAGAGAAGTTGCTAATGATCCTTCTACTGTTGAGCGCTTAATCGCTGCACAGAAGACTGGTAAATACGAGTCTAACTCACAGAAACAATTCCTTCAATCTTCAGCTGAAGCTGCTGGCTTACAGAAGGTTGGATTGGATGAGTACTTACGTTCGGCTGCTGGTGTTGTAGGTAAGAGCGATACTAACTCCGTTGGTAAAGCTTCTGATGCAATGAAGGACGAAGGCGGATCTGGTACACTCAAGACCCTTGACGATCTTCGTACTTCAGGATTTAAGCAGTTGTCAGAGGCTGCATTGCAGGCTGCATTGCAAGCTACTAAGAGCTTAGGTGGAACTGCTGCTGCACTAAAGACTCTCGCTGAATTAAGTGGTAACTTTGAAAAGATGGGTGCATCTGGAGCAGAAGGCAAGTTCTCAACTGCTGCCGGTGACTCTGCTGCTACATTCGGAAGCGCTGCTACTAAGTTTGATGTTGCCGTTGACCGCTTTGCCGGGATCATGGAAAAAGCAGGTCTTGGAAAAGACTCTACTTCTGATCGCGCAAAGAAGACCATGGATAAAGTTACTAGTTCATCTAGTGGAATCTTAGATAAGAAAAAAGGCCGCTAAGTGGAGAAGGTAAAATAAGCTTATGGCCAGCAATTATGCAATCAAGACACCACATGCCGCAGTTCTAGTTTGGAACTACATTGATCGTATCGGCACAGAAGGAATGACTAGTTCACCAGAGAGTTCTGGAGTCGATGACCTTACTGGTGTAGAGCCGACTATTATTAGTACACTCTCTTGCATTTCTATTTCCACTTCTAAATCTAAAGGCCAACCAGAGGGATCGTTTCAGATTGTTCTTGCGCCTACTAAAGACTGGGTGAGTACGCTCACTGCAGGAAGCTGGCTTGCCATCCTCATGTCTAATGATCCTATTACACAGGACGATTTGAAATCGGCAAATAAGAGCCAGGTAAAAATGATCGGCAAGATTGAGTCGGTCCGCACTGAAGTAACCGTCGGAGATGATGGGGCGCGTCAAACACGTTTCTATGTCGCCGGTGTTGACTGGTGCCATATCTTTAATAATATCCTTTACGTCGACAACTTGATTGCTTCTTCTGATGACCCTAAGTCTCAGGGTAATGCTATTGCTGTCGCACTCCGTAACCTGTTGTTCGGAAATGACGGAACACCAAAGAGCTTTAACGTGGATGAAAATCTCACAGCTCTAATCGGCCTGTTCGGCAAGTCAGCTGGCGGGTTAATGAAGGCAGGAGTCGATATCAATCGTCTGGCTGCCTCTTTATATAGTTTTAATATGCCTAAGGAGATGGTCCAGTACTTTAACTTCGTTGATTCAGATGGTGACCCATCTGACAGCGTTAAGATTAACGACAACCTCACTCTGACTAGTGGTAAGCTAATTGACAACGATACTTATCTTCCGACTAATGAAGCTAAGGGATATATTGATCCTTTCACACTACAAGGACAACATACTTTCTGGCAAGTGTTAATGGACAATAGCAATCCAGTTTTAAACGAGATGTATCCTGAGATGGCATGGGTTGGCGGAGATGATCCGAGTAATAACTCGCTTCAGCTCACTATCTACAATCGGATTAAGCCATTTTCTTTCCGAGGTTTTGACTCAGAGGGCGGAGCGGGCGATGGTCCACTCAGCTACTTCCAGTATGTCAAGTTACACGACATTGATCCTGTTACAGTAATGAGTATTAACGCAGGAACAAACTGGCGCGATAAATTTAACTTCATTGAGGTTAAACCTAACTTCCAAGATTTTAACGTTATCGCTAACTGGTACAAGCAGAAGAGCCAAGCTTTCGACGCACAAGCATTTGAGCGAGAAGGTTTCCGCCCTCTGATCCTTGAGACTAAGCAATTCCCGTCAGCTACTAATAAAGCAGGCGGAAACACTACAGATATCAACGTGGATTGGGACCAGCTTCAAAAGTGGGTTCTTCTTCTTCGTGAATGGTACTTCAATACTCACCGCATGCTGAATGGCACCATGGTGATGTATGGAACCACTGACTATATTGCTGTAGGCGATAACATTCGTGTTCCAACTGAGTTATTAAGTGTTACACCCAACCTCACTGTTGACATCGCTGACGATGCCAGCAATGATGACTGGTATGTTCTTGCTCAGGTTGAGAGCGTTTCCCACAACTTCACAGTTGGCGGAGATGGCGCTCGCTCTTACACTACTACTATTCAATTCGTTCGTGGAATTATCGTCGACGGCGATAACGTTGCTCTTGGCGACGGACCACTCGATAAGCTTGCTGATGGTGTAACTCAGGGCCATCGTGAAACAAACACGCAGAACGTTATTAGTTCATCGGACTCTTCGGATCCAGATGGAACTAAGCTGGCAGGCACATAATGGATTCATTTGGAATTGTTAAGGATAGTAGTATTTGGCAGAACTCTAGTGACTTCTCTGCATTCAGCAGAAAAGACAATTCTATTCGTATCGGGATCATCAAGAAGGTGTATCGCGATGGGAATACAGGCGATCTGCGCTATCTAGCTGAGCTTCGCGATGCTAACGATGGTATTGAACTCAACTGTCGCCTAATGCGTAAATTTGGTGGCGTCTTCAACTACGAAGATACCGTCATGCATGGCTACAAGTTCGATGACAAACCAGATCCTACTTCTAACTTCGCAGCTAAGGCTGGTGACGTCGTTCTTATTGCCCTATTAAATGGACAAGCACGAGACGGCATCATCCTAGGATGCCTCACACATCCAGCACGCACGTCAGTCATAGACATTGACAATGGACCACAATTCGCATCTGAATTCAATGGGATTGAAACCCTGATCAATCAGGATGGTGAGTATACAGTTACGTTCAAGGGTATTCCTACGAACATCGATATGCTCGACAACGCTCCTGCATCTGCTCTTCCTGCTCCGACCTACGATACAACAGTGGGCACATCATTCTATAAGTTTGACAAGACAGGCTCATTCGAAGTGAATGATAACAGCCAGAACATAGGCTTCCAGAATCTTAGAATAGATAAGGCTGCTGGAACAGTAGCTATCAACTCTGGTAAGGTCTCGCTATTGTTTACTAAGGCTCCTGAGCAAGTTGACCTAAAAGCTAAAGTTACCAATATCGTTTCAGATACCAGCATTACTGCGTCCACACAGCAGTACTCTATGAGCGCTACTACGTCTGCTAAAGTGAAGAGCCCTAAGGTTGCAATCGGCACAGACGGTATTGAGCTCCTTGACCAGCTCTCGCAACTCATTGATGCGATTGGTAAACTGATCGCTATCTCCCCAGTTGGACCTTGTAATGCCCTTATGACCTCTCCCGAGTGGTCGGGGGTTGCAGCAGTCCAGACCAAGATTAAGGAGATCACTGGCAGCTTTTAACTTAGGTTGCTATATAATTGACTCATGGCATTTAGTGTTACAGATTTACTCAGCGGATTAAATAAGCCCAAAGAAACCCCTGTTCAAAATCAGGTGAACTCTACGGCTGCGGCAGCAGGTCTCGAAGCTGCTATGGACTTGATCTATGATATCGAGTCCCAGAACTGGTATACCGCAAAACCATACGGATTCAAAGCTACTAACCGAGACGGTGGTGTGTTCACCATGTTCTTGCCTATTAGCCCAAGCAATTTAAACATCACTACTAATTTCGCAACCAACGTTATTCCTACCTTGTATGGAACTGTAGAAGAGCACTCTGATGTTCGCTACTACGACATCACAATTGAAGGAACAACTGGTATGGCTCCAAAATTTGTTGAGCCAGGTGTTGGTGAGCCAGGTGGAAACCTCTATGGCGCTCTCCAGACAAAGGGACGTACTGCGTTCTCTGTTGCTCAAGGTATCTCGCTCGGTGGATTCTTTTCAAAGACTCTAGGCGCAGTGAATCAGATCGCCAACAAAGCTACTGACCTTCTTCAAGGTGCACCAAAGCCAAAAGCCGGTGTTTACTCTGATAACAGCGGTTATGTTGCCTTCCACAACCTTTATCGCTTCTTACTTCAGTATAAGAAGGATACGACTGGTGCTTACTCGAATACGAAGCGCACTTCGCATCCGCTGACTTTCTTTAACTATAAAGATAACAATCAGTACGATGTCGTAGTTCGCAACTTTGTATTGCGTAGATCTGTTCAAGATCCTATGCTTTACTATTACTCGATTCAGCTTCGCGCCTACAACTTGCGCCCTATCACAAGTCCGATCGACGAGGATTTAACTCAGCGTCTGAAGGATCTTGGTCTTAACGGCGTTAACTCGTCATCTCTTCTTGGAGACATTAAGAGCTTGTCGTCTGGCGTTAAGTCAATCATTGGTTCTGCCGTTGGCGGAATTAGCGTATTAGGAAGATAAATGGCTGCTACACTAAAGGACTCATATCAAGGTATTGCGGATGTCAACCTCTGGCTTAAAACCAGAACGGGTGATACCCTATATCTATCTGATATTCCTTCAGTAATCCCGCTTCGTTGGCCATATTTCCGTGACAACTGGGATTTCATTAAACAGAACATTATCAATAGTTCTTCTCGGTACTCAAATCCTGATTTTTTGAATCAGCAGATTAATGACTTCTCAAGCTTCATCTCTGCTCAACAGGTCAGTGCCGGAACGACTAATCCGTTTGCAGATGGCAGCGTCTTCTATCAGTACTATACGATCTTCGATAACGTTCAGATCAGCGCCATCAACTTGACAAATCAAGAGACAACCCTCGTTACAAACGAGAAGGTTCGCGTTGGTGCATTCTCTAAGAACGACTTTGTAAACTATAAGACGACAATCACGGCTTACAGAGATGTGATTACAGATCAGTACGGTCTCACTGATGCTACCTATAATATGACCTACAACAGAAGTGCACAGACTGCACAAATTGTTGCCGGCATCACTGAAGAGAACTACTTGTTAACTCTTCAAGGATCTATCAAGACAATTAACTTCATCCTTGCTAACTTGTTTGCAGTGGATGCTTCGATTGATCGCTTTGCTTTAGCTCGTGCTAATGCTAATAACCCAGATGTGAACATTGGTTCATATAAGTCTGGTACCTTAGTCAAGATCAACTATGGAGAGACTCTTGAGAGTCTAGCTAACCGCTACTTAGGCGATCCTAACAAATGGATCGACATTGCTATTGCTAACGGCTTGAAACCGCCCTACATTGATGAGGTCGGTCAGCTAATTCCTTTACTCGCTAACGGTAACGGATCACAGATTAACTTGGCAGAGACAGACAGCTCTGGCAACTACAACATCAATAAGCTTTATATCAATCAGCCCATCTTCTTGTCCTCTAGCACTCAAGTTGTGCCAGACCAAAGAACAATCACGAACATCCGTCAAGTACCGGTCTCAGGAGAGATCATCTTGGAGTTGGATGGTGCGGCTAACTTAAATATCTATCAGTTAGCTGGGAATGCGGCTATCCGCGTCTACCAGGCTAACACTATCAACAGCGCCTTCTTCGTCATGATCCCATCGACGCAGAACCTGCCAGATCAACGGAATGATGAAGTTCCTTGGTTCTTGGCAAAGAGTGCTGCTGACGAGAAGCGCGCAAAGATCGACTTGCTCATTGACGACAATGGCGAGTTGAATTTCACCACCAACGGAGACCTGAGCCTAAGCTACGGATTGCAGAATGCTATCCAGGCTATCAAGCTCAAAATTGTCACTGAATTGGGGTCTTTACGCTACCATCCAACTTTTGGTCTGGTAAACGTGGTCGGTAAGACCAACGCCAACATTGACGGAATCAAGGATCTGATTACTCAGTCGCTCACTAACCAAATAGCGGCTGACTCAAGATTTGATCGTATCGAGACGCTGGATGTCAATTATGCAGTCACCAACACGACTGGCACAGTTCCCGCAGCTATAACAATTCAGATGACAGTGAGATTAGCTGGCGGCAGTAGGATCCTACCTATTAGTTTCTCAGTGAATAACCTATAACCTGTCAGTTTACGTAGTAAAATAGGGTAACCATGGCTATTCAAATTAAGAGCTTTAATCAAATTCTTGGAGACATGATCCGCACGATCTTAGCGGAAACTCCTCTCAATGACTTAAACGCAGGCTCAGTATTACTTACTTTGCTTGAAGCTGCAGCTGCTAACGACTTCGAGAACAATGCTGCGATCCTCAACGTTTTAGAGCTTCTTAATATCGATGCCGTACAGAACAGTGACCTTGATGCCCGTGCCGGTGACTATGGTTTAACCCGTTATGCTGCCATTAAGGCTTCTGGTAACGTCACCATCACAAACACGAACATCACTAAGATCTCGACTGGCCTCTACGTAATTAAGCCAGCCCCTATTTCTGGACAGACTACTCTCTTCGTAAACAGCACGACTGGCTGGGCCCCATCTGGAACCTTGTATATCGGCCGTGGTACTCAGTCTTTTGAAGGTCCGATCCCTTATTCTTCTATCACTCAGTACGCTACGTATTCTCAGATCAATCTGGGCTCTGCGTTGCAACGCGACCATCTGATCTCGGATGTCGTTGTAGACTCCCAGGGTGAGCCAGATCGCATCATCGCTGCAGGTACGGTAGTTAGCATCCCTGCCAACAACCAGAACCCTGAGATCCAATACGTCACATTAAGAGACGCTGTTATCCCGGCTGGTGAGCAGAACGTTACCAACGTTCAAGTTATCGCTCTCGTTGCAGGATCACAAGGCAATGCAGGAATCAACACTATTACTGCTTTTGATACTCCGCCATTCGCTGGTGCAGCTGTATCTAACACCAATGCTTTCACAGACGGTGCTGACATTGAGACAGACGTCCAACTCCGTAACCGTATCCAGAGCTATAGCACTACGCTTGCTCGCGGTACTGCTGCTTCGATCATCGACGCAGTAATCGGTGTTTCGGATTCGACAGATAACAAGCAAGTTGCTTCAGCAGTTATCACTGAGCCAACCGCTGTTAACGAACCTTCTATCCTTTATATCGATGACGGTACCGGCTTCGAGCCCTCGTACACTGGTCAATCGGTTGATACTCTGTTAAAGAATGCTGACGGAACCGAAGAGTTCTTGCAGCTCTCTAACTACCCACTTCCACGTCCTCAAGTTGTCAACACTGAGGCGGGTCCATTCACAGTTACTGTTGGTTCAATCCTTCGTGTAATTGTCGATGGCACTGAGGAAGACATTCAGTTCTTGGCTACAGACTTTGCTAACATCTCGGCAGCAACTATCTCTGAGATCATCATTGCTATCAACGCCCGCGCTACATCTTTTAGCGCTCGCTTTACTAACGATGGAGAAAACATTCTGATCTATCCTCAAGCATACGATGCTGAGTTGATCCAGGTTTCTCCACAACGCTCGACTGATTCAACTTTGCTTTACATTAACAACCTGTTGAAGTTTCCTACTAACCAGTATAGCTACATCTCGTTGTTTAAAAACTCTACTCGTATCTACGAAAAAGAGAAGAGCGCTTCGGTTGAGACTGCGGCATTCGCTAACTGGAACATCACTGGTCCAGGCGATATCATTATCTCTGTTGACGGTACTCCGGCACAGGATCGTACATTCGCATTGAGTGACTTTGCTGGAGCTTCTAGCTTCGCGTCTCTCACTCTTGCACAATACGTTGCTGCCTTCAATACTAAATTTGCAGGTCTTACCGCTACAGCAACTGCTTCACAGACTATGTTAATCACGTCGAACCAACAAGGTTCAGCGTCTTCAATCTCTGTAAGCGGTGGTACTTATCTTGATAAGTGGTTCACTAGCGGCGAAATCAGCTCTACTGGACAAAGCTCACAGTTCCAATTGAACCGTCAGACTGGTAACCTCCAAGTAGTCGACATCAACGCAGGAGACACAGTTACTGCTGGTATCACGGATGCTAAAGGCTTCGTGCTGTCGTCTACAACTACATCTGGTAACTACAATGTATCGAGCGATACAAACGGTCGTCCATCTGAGATGGTCGTTGTAGCTGACTCTACATACACTACACAACGAGCTCTTACGCTGTTGGTTGGTGCTACAATCTCTATCACGAATCCTTCAGGAACAGACATGCGAATCATGTCTTCAACTCTTGCAGCATTCGAGGCGCTTCTGCCAGGTGACTTCATCTACTTGACTCCACGCACAACTGGCTGGGTAAATTCAGCTAACGCTGGACTTTTTAAGATTCATGCTAAAGGTCCTCACCTAACTGCTGGAACTGACTCATTTGTTGATGTTCAAAACATCAACGTGGTTCCTCAGTCGAACGTCTCTATCTTAGATTCTTTGGACATCTCTGCTTTCACAACTGATGGATTCCCTCAGATTTGGCGCGGCGTCTACGTTGACAATCCTCCTGTTGCTTCAATCACAAGCATCATCGATTCGTTGAACACAGACCTCATTAACGTTATTGCTAGCGTTTATAACTCTAGTGCTATCAAGTTAACATCGACTACTGAGAACGGTGGAAGCATTGCTATTCCCGTAGCGGTGTCGAATGCATCATTGCTCTTTGCAAGTACACCTACCGCTGAGTTAGGTAACCCACCTCTCATCGCTTACTCTGTACCGACAAAAGATCTCGTATCTAATTTCAGGATCACAACTCCTACAAACCAGAACGTCTTCTTGAACCGTCACACGTATACAGACGTTAAACGTCAGTTACTTGCTAACTCGGTTCCTGATCAACCAGACTATACTGGTACTTACAGTGAGATTGTTGATGCTAACCTCGATGCTACGACTATGGACTTTGATGACTACTTGTCATTCACTGGCGGCAACAACCGCGGGCAGTTCCGTACTGTCGCTGCGTTCCCTACTTCTGGAAACGTAGGTACTCAAGAGGGTACAGCTCGTACACAACTTGACCATATCATTGGTGATGAGCTTCAAGTTGTAACTCCAATCCAATTTACTACAGACGACTCAATCGTTGTTGTAATGGATCAGAATTCAGCTACCGAAACTGTTGACATTCAAATGGCTCGTACAGGTCGCGTAAATGCTGGCTCTGGCGGATCTACATTCTTGCCTACTACTACAGAATTCTCAGGATACGATGCAGACAACGAAGCTGGCATCGACTTCTCAAACACTACAGTTTGGGGAACAGAAGTTAACGGAACGAACTTCAGCGACTATGCTGTATGGTTCATGGCCCGTAACTGGTACTACGGCGGTGGCGTCGGCTCTGGACAAGGGCAGCTTATAGTTCGTGCTCAGCAGTACGGACCTAACGGTAACCAGTTGAAGTTCGCGCTCGGATATCCTACATTGGTTAACCAAGCTCCTTCAACTACGTTCGTTAACACACCTTCGTACAGCACTTTAACCTACATCTTCGGATCGGGAAATGCACGACCTATCGCTGTATCAGCTGGCGACCGCATCTCTGTAACCGGTCCATATCCTGACAATTCGACCAATTTCCCTAGTGGAGCGTCGAGCACAGGAAATTACTACGACTATTCGTTCTCTGCAGGTAACTTCTCGACTGTTAAAGTTGGGGATGTCTTATCTATCAATTCGGGTTCGGGCGTATCGCCTAGCAACAGCGGTCAGTTCTATGTGCAAGCTATCAGCGGCACTACTATACGTGTGTTTAATCCGACTGGTTCTGTTACTGCTCCGGGAACACCTGAGACAAGCACAGTTACTACAATTGCTGATGTTGTAGGAACCCCTACATCTTATGGCGTTACAACTGTTGCTGATGTAAGCGACAACCTATACCAAAAATACTTCACGATCTACGATACTCAAGGATCTGTAGCAGTATGGTATGACGTTAATAACACTGGTGTTGCAGCTCCTGCTGCTGGCACAAACCGTTACATTAAAGTAGCTACTGTTGTTACAAATGATACAGCTGCTACAATCGCCACTAAAACTAGCCAAGCTATTGCGCTTGATAATGCTTTCACTGTGGGAGTTGTTGGAACTCAGTTGACAATCACTAACGTGATCAACGGAGCACTTGCAAATGGTAACTCTAACACTTCTGGCTTTACTGTTACTACTTCTACGGGAACAGCAAATCAATCGTTGACTGGTAAATACTTCTATATCTACGAGCCTGCTGGTTCAGTAGCTGTATGGTTTGACATGGGTGATGGATCAACTCCTGAGCCATTCCATGGAGCTAATCGCTCGATTGAAGTTACTGGTGCACCTTACGGAGCAAGTGCAGCTACTGTTGCTGCAGCGATCGTACAGGTTGTTAACCCTGACGTTTCATTCCGCGCTACTGCTTCTGGCAATGCAGTCACAATCACTTCGACTTCTGACGGAGCTCTTCCTGCTTCGACTGCTGGAACTTCTGGTTTCACAGTATCTAGTGTCGCAGGAACATTGACAACTGCTGAGTTGGTAACTAACCCTAACGGCCTCTCGATCTTCCCACTGTCTGGAAATGACGTGGCCACTATCGCTAGCACTGTTAATGCTGGAACGATCATGACCCTTACTCCGGTCGGATCTACTGCGCTCACTATTAACAAAGCTACTGCTGAAGAAGATTACACATACTCTGGAAACGCAACTGCACTTGCTTACGGACACAACCCTACAAACTCTGCTACTCGCGGTTCTGTTGGAATGTATGATGGCGTTGCATACTGCAAATCATTCAGCAACAGCAACCCTAACTTCACGTTAAAGGCTGCTCTGGTTCTTGAAGGTGTATCGTCTGCGTATGATATGGCTACAGCGCCTAACTACAACGATGCTAACTTGGGCGAATACTTCAAGTTGATTCCTACTTCTGTTAAGAATATCTATCACCACTTTACACAGAAAGCTCTTTCACAGCTTCCTATCATCGCTGATCTCACTATCACTAATGATCGTAAACGTATTCAGATTGACTCTATGCAGCTCGGTTCTGCAGGAGCGATTGAGGTTATCGGTGGTAATGCTAACGCTTCAGTTGCTTATATTAACTCTGAAGCTGAAGACACTACAGATAACACTGGCGAATACTTGCTGGTTAAGATCCCTGCATTCCCTGACACTTTTAGTTCTGGTGACTATGTTACGCTCACAAATGATGCAGGTGTTAACCGCCTGAATCGTCTACAAGCTACAGACACTATCGACGTAACACTTCCTTCTTCTGGATTCGCAGCTTATAACTACAATCCAAAAGTGATCAACGTTGCTTCTTCTTCTGTGTTCACAATCGCAGATGTATCTGGCAGCTACGGACGCCCTGCAGGATATGTATGGCGTTGGACACACGGCGGTGGACTTACTTTCGCAGCTGTAAACGCTGGCGATATTTTGTTCGCATTTGGTGCAACTCTTCCTTGGGCTCAAGGCAATAAAGTTCAGTCTTCTGGTGATGGAAACATCGCTGGTTTCCCAATCATCTTCGTAAATGATGGAGCCAACTACATTGACGTTATTAACCCACTTGGTAAAGCAATGGGTTCTACTGCGGTAGGAACTGGTAACACAATTCAGATCTGCCCAACTCCAGCTGTTCGTTGGACGTTATCGCATGCCGCATGGGTGCCAACTGGCTCTATCATCGGCAATGGAACTACTGCTTCATTCATCGCTACTGCCCCTGTTCGTTTGAACACTGGCGACATGGTGAGCATACAAGATAGCAACAACATCCCTGATGGAACTTACGGTCCTGTAACTGTAACTGGAACTACTACGTTTTCGTTCGCTTACGCTAGCGCAGCGTTCAGCGAAGCACAGACTGGTGCATCAGTATTAAAATCAGGCCTTGTTCCTACTCGTTACAAAGTTGAGAAGCTCGGCTTCAATAACATGATCCGTATCCACCGTTATGATGGCCAAAGCCCTCGCTTCACGGATTGCGGAGTTGCAGTTGACGATTACATGGTTATCGGCGGATCTACATTTGCTTCGAACAACAACGGAACATTCCGTGTTCAAGCGGTTGATAACGACAGCATCATTATTGTTAACGCTACTGGAACTGATGAGCTCAACACAACGACGCTCTTCAACAACAAAGGCTACGAAGCTGCATGGATCAGCAACACTGACTACGTAACTGGTATTCCAGGAACGTTCAAGGATGTAGTTGTTGGTCAGTGGGTCAAACAAGCTCAGGACCCTGATTCGTACTACTTGCAAGTGGTTTCGATCAACGGTTCGGCTGCCACTGCTACACAGATCAACCTCGGTGGAAACTACGAAGGTTCGACTACTTCTGCTCCTGGCGTTTCGTACGATGAGTTAAATAACTACAATACCGGTATTTATCTCCAAGCTATTGACGATATCATCTTCTACGAAGGTGACGCTGTCGTTGCTGCAGATACTCTATCAGTTCAAAACCTCGTAGACCCTAACTGGTTCAACGTAGGAAACATTGGCGTGTTCACAATCGCTGCCTTTGGTACTGATGGAACCACTTATAAGCCTTACGTTCGCGTTGCTAACGGTAACGGTGTTGCAGAGACTGCTCGTGAGCTCGCTGTATCTCCCACTGGCTTCTATATCACTGAAAGCTTGTTGAACAAGTTCTATACGACTCGTTTGATCACTCACTCTGTTATGGACGATGCCACCACAACGCTTCGTTCGTTGTACATGGTTCCTGATAACAGAAGCTACAAGTTCAGCAATGCTAACAACACTAGTGTTACACACTCTGGTAAACTTGGATTCAGCACTGATGTAACTACTGGTATCGATGGATACCTTTACTACACAGGATTGTTGCAAACTGTTCAACGTATTGTTGACGGTTACGAACCAGATGCAGTTACATACCCAGGTCGTCGTGCAGTTGGTGGCTTGATTGAGACTCTTCCTCCGCTGGTTAACGACATCACTATTGCTATCAACGTTACAACTAGTAACGGTGTTAACCTTGGTGACATCACTAACAACATCAAGTCTGTGATCATTAACTATGTTCAAGGTCTTGGAGTTGGTACAGACGTTATCTTGTCAGAGATCATTGCTCAGGTAATGGGAATTAAAGGTGTTGCAGCTGTAACATTTACTAACCCAACTCCTAGCACCGAACGTATAACTATCGCTAGTAATACGCGCGCTAATATCTCGGCTGATAACATCGGAATTGCATAATAATGGCTGGTAATAAGACTAAGACAGATGCATTACATGACTTGCTACCAAGTCATTTTAACAGCAGAACCAATCCTAACTGGAAGGCTCTGCTAGATGCTATTGGTTCTAAGGACCAAGAGACTGCTGACTTAGTTGCTGCTGTGCGTGATCAGTTCTTTGTTAAGACTGCATCTGCTCCATACTTAGATCGCTTGGCAGCTAACAACATGATCTCTCGTCCATCCCTCGTTGGCATGGATGACCCCAGCTTTCGTCAGTACATTCCGATCCTCTCTTATAGTCCGAAGCAAGTAAAACTCATCATCGATCAGCTTCTTGACATCTTCTTCTTTAAGCAGAGTACTACTGCATTCATCACAACTACTCTTGCTGAGCCATTCGCACTTCAAGATGGTTGGGAATTTGAATACACGGTAGATCAGATCAACGATGAGCGCATTCAATTCAGCGCATCTGACTTTACAGACATCACTAACGCTTCTGCAAATGAAGTGGTTGCCGCTATCAACCGTCAGACCCAGTACAGCTATGCTACTGCTGACTATGATAGCATCACTAAGAATACTTACATTCAACTATTCACAAATACAATTGGATCTAAAGGATCGCTTCAGATTGAGGGCGGGCGGGCTAACGTTGCGTTCCAGTTCAATGGCTTTATCTCTGGTGCTGGTCAAGGTGCTAACACTCAGTGGACTGTCACGAAGATCGGTCAAGATGTTACTTTTACAAACACCGGCGGTCAATCTCCTGGTCTTAACCAGTTACAGATTGGCGACATTGCTATAATTAACCTGACAGGAAACGTTGGATCGTTTGCTATCACGAACGTTGATTTAGCTAACAATGCTATTACCTTTGTAAATCTCTTTGCGACAGTTGGTGTTTATAACCAGACTGACGCTACACAAGTAAAGTTCCTGCGTCCTAATAAGTATGCAGGATACTTAAATCCTCGCCGGGCTATGACTTGGGAAGTAACCCAAGGCGAGATCACGGTTGAGATGCCTACTTCTCCTCCTGTTGTTAAGCGTTCCCTTATGGGATCTGCTCACATCAATGGGGTGTTCAGTCAAATGGACTCGCGTGACAGCGATACCACTATGACCTTGGCTGACGCGACAAATTTCCCAGATGGTGGAAATTTCTGGCTTGAGCCCGTTGAAGCTATCATCTCGCACTACATTACTAACTCTGAGAACACAACGGTTACGACGACTAGCAATACTCGTCTGATCTATGATGTTCAAAAGTATTCATATACGACTCGCCAAGCAGCAAGTACGACTGGTACGATCCTGTCAGGATCACAGCAGATTACCGTGGTAGATCCTACGAACATCGCAACTGGACAACAGGTCGTAATGGCCAATGTTCCTAGTTATGCTCTAGTTCTATCGGTTGTTGGCAATCTTGTTAACATCGATAGAGAAGCTACTGCAGAGAGTGACAGCGTTGCTGTAACATTCTTAGGCAACCAGCTACAAGGAATCAGCCCTGCTCTTCCTGCTTCGGCAGCAACGAATGAATATGCTAACACATCGATTAGCCGCACGTCTGGCGTCGTTACGGTTACCGTTTCTCAGGCGCATGGATATCAAGTAGGCGAATCTGCGATCATCTCAGGCAGTTCTGGGATCTTAGATAGCGTTACTACTGGCACACTGACATCTGGATCTAACCAGGTAACTAATATCGCAAACGTATCTGGAATTGCTCCAGGAATGCTTATTTCTGCTATCGGTATCCCATCTGGAACTAGCGTTACAGATATTCAGGGCACTACTGTTACTATGGACCAGAATGCTTCTGGTAACGGAACAGCTACATTAAACTTTAGCGAAAGCTTGAACGGCGGATTCATTATCACGTCAGTTCCTTCGCCCACAACATATACTTTCACAGACCTCGGCAACAATGGAACAGCCTCAAACTCTGGCACTTCGCGTGTAGAGCGTGCAGGTCTTGCTCCCACAGGATCAAACGTCTACTGCACCAATGCTGTCCCAGCTTCAGAGAGCCGGATCGAAGGACCTTATATCTGGGATCTTACTGCCCCTTTCGTTCTCTCTAGTGATACTGGAACTATTGCTGATAGCATACAAGCTGGTAAAATTGTTCGGCTTCTTGACTTAGGAACGAATACGATCCCGTCAACTGGTGGTTACTTGATCTTTGACTATGGTCTTGAGACTCAAGAGGGTCCAGTCAGATATCTCTATAAGCCTACAGACTCGACCATCGCTATTGATCCTTCTTACACTTTTAAGTTCAGTCATGCCATTGGCTCTGGTATAACCTTAGTTGAAACTAATGGGCCCCATACGATGAGTGGTACGGCTGCTGAATATCCTGCTTACATAACTGACCCTTCTCAAGCTAGAATAACTCTTGAGAACTTGATTACGTCAGTGAAAAGTGCGGGTATCTTTGTCAACTTCTTGATTCGTTACCCAGATCAGCTATACGGAACTTTGGACGTATACAATGAACAAGGGCTTGGTGCTGGCGCACCGTTCAGTGATTGAGTCCGATTGGAGTATAATTAAGTTATGGCTGTATTAGGTAGACTTTTAATTTCTAGCGCTGAACGACTAGACCTTCCAGACGTTTTGTCAATCGACAGCTATGCAGCTGGCGATTTCAAATATCTTCTCCAAGGCTTAGTTAATAACGAAAAACCTTATGTCCTGAAAGGATTCGAGGTTATCGATCCTGCGAGTGCCATCGGCACTCAGACATGCTCAATTGAGATTGCAGACTCATGTGTGTTCTATCCGGGCTCTGCAGCAGGTCCATTCTTCTACGGTCTTCCAGCTGGAAACACGAACGCTCAGCCACTCGTTCCTGAACTCCGCAAGAACGCAGTTAACTACGTTTACCTTACTTTCACTACGACAAATACTTCTACTGACAGCCGCGCTTTCTGGGATCCAGATAAGAACGGTGGAGTCGGTGGTGAATTCACTCAGGATGTAAATACTGAGAGCGTTCTAACTTGCCAAGTTAACGTTTCTACTGGCGCTTTCCCGGCCAACACGATTCCTATTGCTAAGATCACAGTTGGTGCAGTTGTTATTACTGCAATACAAGATGCTCGCGATATGATGTTCCGTCTCGGAACTGGTGGAATCAGCCCGAATCCATTCGCTTCTTACGACTGGCAATCTCTTCCTAATTCTAGCTATCAACGTAACGAACCGCCTACAACTATGGTTGCTGGTGGCGTTAACCCTTTCGAGGGTGGCGACAAGAACATCGAGTCTCTGAAAGACTGGATGGACGCAGTTATGACCAAGCTTCGCGAGCTTGGTGGTACTATTTACTGGTACCAGGACGCTTCAACTTACAGTATCGTAAGCACATTCACTGATGCATTAACTACTACCTATAAATCTAAAGGTAGCTGGGTTCACAGTGGAACCACTCCAGGTCTCGTTACTTGGACTGAAGACATCAAGATTAAACTTACTTCTGATCCACGTTACTATATGCTTCGCGCTGGTAACGTACAGATGGCGAACGAAAATGTCGCGTACCTAGATCTAGTCCGTAATCAACCGATCAATAGCACCGATGCACCTGTTGCATTCACTAACGGTCAAGCCTACATCAACACGGTCGGTGGATCTGTTGGATTGTTCGCTAACCTTTCACAAGGTGACTGGATTAAACAAGCGAGCGATCCTGCTCAATACTTCTTACAGGTTGAGGCATTCTTTGACTCTGTAAACGGTGCAGGAAACCAAACGACTGCGGCACTTGCTAAGTCAGTTGTTTTGTCTGGCGCTTACCTTGGCGTTACAACAAACAACAACGCTCGCTACGATAAAGGTGTTTACACTGCTGGCGATGTGATTGTTTCTTCGCGTAATGCTGCTGCTATTGCTGCTGCTGGTGGAGACTTCAGCTGGTTGATCCTTCGTTCGGACACTATCGAGTCTATTGGTAACATTGCAACAACTAGTCTTACAGTTAGCGTTGCTACTGGATCTGGTTCTCAAGCACTTGTTACTAGCACGACAGCTCACGGTCTCTTAGACGGTCAGCGCGTAACGATTGCTGGAACAACTGACTACAATGGAACATACGCTGTAGAAGTTGCTTCTACAACTACTTTCTATATCACTACTGCTGTTACAGCTGCTGGTCCTGAAACAGGAACTGCAAATTATGCAACGGTAACCACTGTTGCTCGCTCTACACAATATGGACTACAACTCGAGTCTGCAGATCACGGATTTGCTACAGACGAGACTATCCAAATTACTGGAACCACCAACTATAATGGTTCGTTCCAAGTTGCTGTTATCGACTCTACACACTTCCAGATCCCAGTTGCAGGTCCTCTTGCTACTGAGACTGCTGGTTCTGCAACGCTTGCACAAGTAATCGTTCGCTCTGAACTTGGTGCATTCTCGCTAGTTCAAGGTGAGTCTGGTTCTATCGGCGACGTTCTTTCTCAGAACATTAAATTGTTCTTGGGAATGACTTCAGATACTCAAGTCTATCCTGACTATGCTGTTCCATCTGGCTACAATACGCTAGCAGGCACAGAGAACTTCAACAGTGCATCTACTGACAACGTAACAACTCGCCTTAGCGAATTGACTGCGATGATGGCTGATAAAGCCCAGGATAAGACTGTTAAGTACTTAGCTACTGGACTTACATCAGTTACAAACACTACAAGCGGTTCAGCTCAGCAAATCACATTTGCTCCAGCTGGTGCTACCCTTACATTGTTGCTTCCAGGTTCGCCTTCAAACGCAACAGTAACTTTGCCTTCGGCTGCTCCTGGTATCTCGCTTCTTGCGAACCAATCTGCATACGTAATCATTGATCGTAACGGTGGAACTCCAACCCCTGCAATCCAAATCGCCAACACTGCTTCGCTTGCTATCGGTGAGAACACATTCGTCATCGCTACTCGCTTAACGGGATCAAACGTATGGTTGTGGGATGGAAGCACACTTGCTTCTGGTTCGACTCCGATCTCTCCGACTGGTTCAGCTCAAGATCGCAACTTGAAAGTTATCAAGGGTGGAACTTGGTCTTGGACACTTTCGACAAACAGCCTCACTTGGACAAGCGATGCTTATGTCCAAATGCCTGGCGTTGCTGACATCTCTAATACACTTTCTGCTCAAACTAACACAGCATTGACTGCTGACGATATGGTTCTCTATGTAGAGATCAATCGTTCTGGCACCACTGCGAATGTCCTCACAATCACTGCAGCGCCGATCGCCTCAGTTCCCGTGGACGCGAACGCATTCATTATTGCGCGTCGAGTTAATAACAGCATCATTCTTGGTAACGACGGCATGCTCCTTATTGACGGTGAGTCAAAAGGTCTTCATGCTGGTCTATCAGTACAGAACAGAGCATTGTTCGGTACGGGTGTTACTGAGGCAACCTCACAAGGTAACTACTCGACTCGCGGCGGCGTAGCCCGTACGATGGCGGATACAGAAGGTTCGTTGGATGCTCTTGCATCTATCGATGCTGAATTCGACAAGTACTTCGGCCAATTGCGCATGATTGCAAAGACGGCAGGAACCACAACACGCGTACGGATCACAGGTTCTGACCGGGTTGCATTCACTGGCGAGACATTGACACAATCAATGAGCTCGTTGAAAGTATCCTTCACGGGTGCTGAGATTGATTTTGCTACTGGCAGTATCTACGGTGGGGATGCAACTCAACCGTTAAGCAGTGACTTTACAACTGCTCTTGGTGTAAACTTTACACCTGCGTCTGTTCCATCTGGTAACTACTTTTGGTATGCAGTTACTGCTAACCCATCAGGAACTAATTCTGATAACACAGTGAATGTTCAGTTCAACGTTATCGGTGCTACAGCAAGCGGAACAACTCCTACTGACGCTCAGAAACCTGCACTTGGCGGAACTCTAAAACTTGGATTTGTTGTCGTTAAAGACAACGGTTCTGGTGGCGCTGGAACTATCCTTCCATTCAACTCTGCAAGTATGCCTCTGCCTGCCGCTTCTGCGCAGTCTAAGATTACTCAGCTCGGCGTTGGATCTGGATCTGGCGGAGGCTCTGGACTTCAAAAGGTTCGCTTGATGAACCCTACATCGACTGTATTGCCTACAGGCACTGTAACAGTCGATGGTCAAACGGTTAACACTGGCGATCTAGTATTGTTCACAGGCCTTGCGTCTGGCAATAACATGATCTACAAAGCAGTGGGAACTGGCACAACTATCACTAGTTGGCAGTCTCAGTACTTGTTCAATGGTTCGGCATCGCCATCAGAGGCCGATACTGTAATCGTTCAAGAAGGTACTAGCTACGCAGACACAGTTGGAACATTTACAGGAACAGCTTGGTCATTCAATAATAAAGTAAGATACTTCAACGCAACGGGCGATTACTGGGAAGTTTCCAGCATGAACTCTGCAGTCCTGGCGAATAACCAGGTTGCACCGGCTGATATCTTTGCTATTAACTGGCTTGGTTCTGAGAACATGTGGATGGATTACTCCATCGCGCGTGGAACCACAAAAGAAGCTGGTACGATCCTTATCACTACTGACGGTACTAACGTCGGTATTGCCAACACTAACGTTGAAAACAACGGCTATGCTGGTATCCTTTTCGAAGGAACGATCTCTGGATCGACTATCCATATTCAGTACACTTCGACCAATACCGGCTCTACGGCTCAGTTAAAGTGGACTCTGAAGCGTTGGGCTGATGCTTCTGGCGGACCTGGCGGAATTCCTAGTTACAGTGGATCGACTAGCTCGAACATCACTGGTAGCGGTTCTGCACAACAGATTGCAGTTTGGAACTCGCCTACAAACGTTACAGGAAACTCGAACTTCACAATTGATACGACCAATGGAACCCTTAATTTGGGATCTGGCGCAGATGTAGTTCAACACACTATCCTTACGGATACTGCACTTGCTGCTAACCAGACTGATGCTTTGTTATTCACTTACAGCACTAGTTATACTTTTGCCGTAGTCGAATACTCAGCTGTCTGCCCAACTGGCAACTATCGCATTGGAACTCTCTTGATCACTCAGGACGGTTCAGCTAACGTGAACGTCGTAGATACGTACTCTGAAGTCAGATCCACTGGATTGATCCTTGCTTCTCCAACAGTGACCCACACAATTAGCGGGTCCAATGTTCAAATTCGTTACAGCTCAGCCGCTGGAACAGTGGGAACATTCAAATATGCAGTAAGACGCTGGTCATAACCTTAGTTTATCACTATGATAAAATGAGGGTATCGAGTCGCTTGCTGAGTGAGAGGGTTTTATGGCTAATGAGTTAAAGTTTGGTAATAAGGTTATATTTCTTAACGGAAATCCTATTACATTGCCTACTGGGACAGCTGATCCGGGTACTGGAGCTGCTGGTGATTTTTTCTACCGCAGTGACCTCGGTTTGGTACGTTATTACAACGGAACGATCTGGCAGAACCTTGCTGCTGGTATGGTTATTACCGCCCACAGCGGACTGACTGGTTTAACGGCCCCTGCCGATGACCATACTCAGTATGCTCTATTGGCTGGTCGTGCTGGCGGTCAGATTCAAGTCGGCGGTACTGCTGCCGGAAACAACCTCACCCTCCGTTCGACAACGAACGCTTCTAAGGGTTCGGTTATCTTAGATGAAACGACTGCCTCAAGTTCTACTGTCACGGGTGCTTTGGTACTCAGTGGTGGTATGGGCGTTGCTGGAAGTATCTTCTCTGGTGGCATCGTATCTGCTGCTACGCAGGTTCAGACCCCAATCATCGACGCTATCTCTTCTGGAACATTACTGATCGGTAGTTCAAATACTACTCAGATTAACGTAGGTAACGATCCTAACACTGCGACTGGTAACATCCTCGCTGGTTCAGGAAACAAGACTTTAAATATCGCAACTGGCTCTGGTACAAACGTTGTTAATATCGGTGGTACTAACTCTACAGTTAATATCAACGGTACCCTTAACTACATCCACAGCACGCAGTTACAAGTATCTGATCCTGTTATCACTGTAAACGCTGGTGGAGCTGCTGGTTCTGCTACTGCTGCTGGCTTCAACATTCAAGAAAACAATGTTATCACTGGTTATATAACCACTGCTAACTCGCGTCAATCGTATGACCACCTTGCTCCGGCAGGTCCTGGTATCTTCCGTTTGACTCCTACTACAGCTTCCTTCATCGGTGAGCTCGGTCAGGCTGTTCTTACTGCTAACCGTACTTGGACTCTTCCAGATGCAAGCGGCACTATTGCTTTAACTTCTGCTTTCGCTTCATATCTCCCACTTGCTGGTGGCACTTTGACTGGTAACCTTACCATGTCGAATCAGTCACAAGTTCGTTACGGCGACACAGGAAGCAATTACGTTGCTCTCCGTGGACCGACAACTGTAACTACTGATTACACCCTTACTCTTCCAGCTGCAGCCCCTGCACTCAATCAGATCCTTGTATCTGATGCTTCTGGTAACTTGTCTTGGGGAGTAAACGGTTCTGGATCAGTTAACTCTGGTACTGCTGGTCGCTTGAGCCTGTATGCTGCTTCTGGAAACGCTATCTCTGATACGTATGTCCAAAACAGCCAAAACATCAACATCGCAGTTGCTGCACAAGCAGCCCGTACTGCAGGTCTGGTTTACACTCTTCCTAACCCAGGAAATGCTGTAACAGCGACCAACATCTTGTTAGATCAAGGTGCTCAGACTGTTAACGGTCAGTTCACACTGGCTCAGAGCTTATTGTTCTCTGCTAACGGAACACAAGCGATTGCTTCAGACGCTGCTGAATTGGCTACTGTTTGGGCCTTCGCGATCAACCACAATGATGTTACTACACCTAACTTGAACATCGCAACTACTGGAAATAACGGATCAATTATCCTTACCACTAACGGTACAGGCACGATCGATAACGTTACAACCATGATGCGTCGTTCTACTGACGGCGTAAACTACTTCCAGGATCAGTATATCGATGCTATGACCCTGGCTGCTAACACTTCGTCAGCTGCTGAGATCAACTCTTCATTGAGCTTTAATCTCACTAACTTTGACGGTGCTGTTATCAACTACCGCATCAAAGAAGCAACTACAAATAACATCCGTATCGGACAGTTCTATGTAAGTGCTCAAGGTACAACTGTAAGCAGCTCTGATCAGTTCACTGAGACTGCGGCCCTTGGCTCAACTCTTGGTTTACAGCTCACTGCTGATATTAACTCTGGCAACGTAAGAATTTTATATAATAACACTAATGCCACTAACGCTAGCACGATGAGAGCGCAAATCCGGAGATTCCACGCATAATTAAGCTACTGACTTAAATCATAGTATAATTAGTTTGTAATCAAGCAAGGATAGGGAATTGCTATGTCAAGAGTTTTTTTAAAAGTTAGATCTGGTCTGAATCTAGGTAGTTTAACTGCTGACCCCAGTGACCCAAATGAGGGTGATTTTTACTATAACACTACTACTACTACTTTTCGTCAATATATTAGTGGGGCATGGCACAATACGGTTGGAGATGATTTAACTCAAACTTTAACCAATAAATCCTTAGTTGACAACACAACTTCAATAGTTGGCAATGCCGATGCAACTAAAAAAATTAATTTTACTGCTGCTGGCACTACTGCTACCACTACTACAGTACAGTCTTCACAAACTATTAATAGAACGTTAACTCTTCCCGATGTAACTGACACATTAGTTGCATTAGCTGCAACACAATCTCTATCTAATAAACAAATTGCTTATAGTGTGGCAACAGACTCTACTACAACTGGTGCTAACACAACAATTGGCGCTTTTACTACTGGATTAGTGCGATTAACAAACACCTCACTTACAAGTATAAGTGGCGTACCAGCAGGTACATCTGGTCAAATTTTGATTGTTGAGAATAAAACTGGCAATCAGATTTCTATCAATAACGAAGAAGCGACCGCGACTGCAGCAAATAGAATTCAAACTGGTGCAGGCGGAAACGTCTCAATGGCAAACAATGCGACATTCGCATTTACCTATGACACGACGTCTAGTCGTTGGCAATTAACTGGTGGTTCAGGTTCAGGTTCAGGTTCGGGCGGATACATTGCTCCCACGGTTCAAAAATTTACATCAAGCTCAGGTACTTATACGCTCCCAACGAGTCCCCGTACTCCGCTCTATATTCGTGTTCGCGCAGTTGGTGCAGGTGGAGGCGGTGGCGGTGGTGGCACTACCGCGGTTAACGGAACTGGCGGTAACTCTACTACTTTCGGCACTAGTCTACTGGTGGCAGGTGGAGGCGGTGGCGGATCAGGCGGTTCAATACCTACAGGTGGCATAGGTGGCAGTAGTTCATTAGGCTCAGGCCCTGTAGGCTTGGCAGCAACAGGTAACAGCGGTGGAACGGGCAGCAACTCAGGCGGGTCAACTGTCAGTTATCAGACGGGTGGCGTAGGTGGCGGTGGAGCTTTCGGCGGTGCTGGCTATAGCGGCGGTCCAACAGAATCGGGTGGCAACGCGGCGGCAAACTCTGGTGGCGGTGGTGGTGGCGGTGGAACGGGCACAGGTGTAGCGAATGAATGGGCTGGCGGCGGTGGCGGCGCAGGCGGTTTTGTTGACGCAATCATCACAAGCCCTTTATCTACCTACGCATGGGTAGTTGGTGGCGGCGGTGCTGGAGCTTCGAATACCTATAACGGCGGTAACGGCGGAAGTGGCTTGATTATAGTCGAGGAGCACTACCAATGACAATACCATGTTTTGAAGTTACGTTAGTTTATGCGGATGGTTCTACCTGGCTTGCAGGAAGCTTCCAATCTTTGGACGATGCCAATGCTTGGGTTACGAATGAAAAAGCACAACCCTACTGGGTAGCTACAACGCAAGCCAACGTCGTCGACAAGTCCTATACAATTACGCCTATTACTTGAGGAAATATGAGATTCTATAATGTCCCAAACATCATCCCGACTAGCACAGTTCTGAATACTACTGTCAATAGCCTGCCTATGCAGTTGATGGACGCAATCAGTTTTAGCATACAAATATTCTTTACAGGCACGTCAGGATATAACGGCGGACAGGGCGGTAGCGGCGGTGGTGCAGGTGGAGCCATCTTCGTTGAAGAGTACTATCAGTAATGGCCAATAAGTATCTAGACATCTTATCTCCATGCATCGACCAGTACGGCTTCATAACACAAGCCGGTCCTCAATTTGATGGTGGAGATTCTTCTCAAAGAGAAGGTACGTTGATGCTTTGGTCTTGGTGTGCTCTTCAAGAGGGCAAGCTATCACAGGCTGACTACGACGTTATTCAAGCTAGATACATCGCAAATTATGCAAAACTTCGTGAGGGTTGCATGCCAGGCGAGATTACACGTCATCGTGGATCTGCACAATGGTATGACCTCCCGTGGCGCATGTCCCGTGATCAGTGGACTCCAAACGCTATTTCTGCAGGCCTTGTGAAGCAGAACCGTGCAGATCTTCTATGGGGTGCATCACTTCGTGGGTTCCTGTTTACCACTAATCTCATTCCAAACTGGGTTGTTAAAGGCCAGACAGGATATGAGATTAAGTGTCCAGATCTGACAGTACTGTCATCTTGGGGATACATGGCTCGCTGGGCAGGATGGCTAGCATTGCCATTGGTATTGATCACAGACTTAGATCTTCTTGTAAACTCTATCATCTGGCATTACAACATCAAGAATCCAGCCAACACGAACACAGATATCTCTAACCACGTTAACTCATTGCTTCAAGCTAAATACAAATGTCCAACTCCATTCTCATGGTTGGCTCGTAGAATCTTGAATGTTAACGATGTGCAGAATCTGCTGAACAGCTACTTCGGTCCTGGATCTTGCCCACTCGGACAAGTATCACAAGACTTCCTAGCTGACTCCTGGAAATAATTAAAAGAAGAGCATAGACGAGATGTCTATGTATAGCGAAGGATCAACGTTGTTCTTCATGATGTAGGCTTGTGACCACCAAATGGTTACGCCTCTTACTGTCTGCGATTCCCATGGGACATGCTGATCTTCAGGACCAGCATTAAACTCAACTGATACTTTAGTACCCTGGTCGAAACCCTTGACGCGCTCTTTCAATGATCGCAATGCATCTCTAAATAACTGATTGTCATATTTCATCCCGCCGTGAAGAACGCGTGATTCCTCAATATTCTTGAAGAAATCAAATGCTGCGTCTTCTAGGGATTTGTTATTGGCAGCAGAGACCCGTTTATCACGGATCTTCTGTGCTTTCTTGTTGATTTCTTTGATAAGGTCTTTTTTAACTTTACTCATTATGAGTCTTTAAATAGTTAAAAGCTTTATAAAGAACATCTGTACTGTCTTGTAATAAACCTATACCTTTATTACAAGGATCACATAGTAGTCCACGAACTTTGCCAGTTTTATGATTATGATCAACGGCGAAAAGTTTTACAAAACTTGATTGATGTCTAGTGCAACAAGCACAAAGGCCATTTTGATCATTAAAAAGTTTATTGTAATTTAATAGTGCTTCTTCCCACGAAGAAGAAGGCCAATATTTATATCTTAATTGCATCCCTCTGTGTTGATCGGAATTTTCTGCTCTCCACTTCTTAGAGTATTCTTTAACTCTTGTGGGATCTTTTAAATATCTTTGTTTGTTTGATAATTTAGTTTTTTCTTTATTGTGCTGGTACCAATTTTCTTGGTAAGATTTTATTTTCTCTAAATTTTCTTCTTTATATTTTTTATTATTAATAGAACAACATGATCGACATCTACTCTGATAGTTATCAGATCTTCTCTTATCCTTACTGAAAAAAGTAAAATCTTTTAATAATTTACATTGACTACATTGTTTCATACTGACTGAACATTCCTTAAAAATAGTTGTGCAAGTTCTTCATGACCATCTCTCTTTAAGATATCGTTCCAATCAACATTGATTTCTGCAGTACTAGAAAAATGAGTAACTGCACCGGCATCTACTAATTTTCTGAGTCCTTTAAATCCGGCTTCGTCTGTGTCAAATCCTCCGAAAACTCTGTATCCTTGTTCTTTAAGATCTCTGAGAGTTTGCGCCTGATGGTCGGAGACGCCAGAGCCAGAAGAGCAAATGAACTTCCAGGGATTATGAGAAATACCGCCATACTTAAGATTAAACGCTTGTTGTAATGAAAACGCATTCAAATATCCTTCACAAACCACTACGGCCTTTATATTGGGGCGCAATTTAGCTTGATTCCAAAGTCCAAACAACAACCCCAGACGTGTGCCAGGAAGTGTAGTAATCTTCCACGTTTCTCCGTCTTCATTTATTCTAGCATCAATGAACCTTATTTGAGCACCACAGAAATGATTTTCAACGTAGTACGGGAAGACAATACCATCTTCTTTCATGTCGTAATACATATCGCCGTCAGGATTTAGTCCGCGCGATTTAATGTATTCAACACCCTTTTCTGCCCGAGGGTCCGAGAGAGGAATAAATGAAGATGGCCACGCCATCGCTTGTACTTCGTCAGGCTTAGCTTCTTGCATGTGGAAATCACCGGTAAGGAAGTCAGTCATGTCGATGTCTGCTATCTCGCAGTACTGTTCTAAAGAGTATCCACGATCGCATTTGTTGCAGTAGCACCAGATCTTGCCATTTTCATTTTGGTGCCAATAGACCGTCCTATTTCTAGGTTGACAGATAAGACACCAACGGTTATCACGTTTTGACATAGTTAAGCCTCCAACCTTTAACTTTGTAACCAAGACGAACAGAAGCAGAGATGCTTTGCTGCGATGCGTTAAGATCTATTGCGGCTTCTTTTAAAGAAGAATAAACTTTACCATCATTTCTAATGACTTGTTTTCTATTATTTTTAACTCTTTTTTCTATATATTCTTGAGAATGTTTCTTTCCATACATTGGATTATTTTCTCCAATTTTACAATTAGACATTCTTTTAATTGTTTTATCAGATCTCTTAATCCCTTTTAATTTTTTAGATATTGCTTTTTTCGTCTTTTTAGATTGCTGATGACCAAGTCTTGCATTATTAGTTTCTTTTGAAATGTTATATCCATGCTTAGGAATAGAGGAGTTATAGAGGTTTATAAAGTAAAGTTCACGCTTATCTAAATCAACAGATCCTATTTCTATAACTTCAAATTCAAATGCCTCTTCTCCATATTTATTCCAAGCTCTTTGCATAAGAATAGAACTATGACATTTACGATTTAAAGTCGATCTATGGGCACAAAATCTATCATAGAAGTTACAGTAAGTTGAACCGATGTAACGCTTACCACTTTCTTTATGAGTGATACTATAAATGCCGGTCTCAATCTTGAGATTCATGCTTCACCATTAATTCTAATTTATCAAGTTTTTGAGAAGAAACTCTTAACTTTCCTTCTAAAGTTCTTCGTTGAACCTCATCCTCATCGATGACTGTATATCGACCTTTTTCAAACCCACATGTTATCTTAGATCCAGCTCGCCCGAACCTATCTTTCATAACTATGAAATCCGTAGTCTGATTATCGTAGTTCGGAACGATCTCAATGATGACTGTCGCAGGTTCTACGATCGCAGAACAATCCTTGATGCGTGTATCGATGTCTTTAGCACCACCCTTTTTTGATACAGAGTAGAGCTGTGCAAACAGAACGACTGGCATAGAAGAACCTTTGATGTACTGACCCAACCAGACGCGAAGGTCGTTGAGGTTCTCGTACGCGGTCTTCTTAGAATCCTTAATAGAATACTTAATCAACTGGAAGTAATCGATAAGGACGCAAGAGTAACTATCTTCTTTCTTAACAGCTTCAAGGGCTTTCTTGATGCCCTCAACTTTAGTCGTAATGCCATCTTGATATGTGACATCAAGGACCTTGACATATTCAGAGATCAGAGGGAATAGCGATACAACTTTCATCATATCGTAATTGGGCATCAGACCCTTTTTGTAGTCATTGAAGTTAAGACCTAAATGAAGACAAGCAACACGAAACAAGATGTCCTGCTTCGATTCCTCGTTTGAGATAACCAGTGTCTTCTTGCCCTGTTGCCACAAAGGATAGGTAATGTTGGCTGCAACAGTAGATTTACCAGAACCGGTGTAAGCACAGAAGAGGTAAAGGTTTTCACGGGTGAAAGGAATAGTGGCAGATAGGGCATCATTAATAAGCGTGATGCGCTGAGAGAGCATCTTCTTGTATTTACCGATGTCTGTGAGCATCTCGCGGATGGAGTCTTTATCACCGAAAGACTCAATGTCTCCCAGAGATATATTCACTTCCGCTGCTGACCCTTTGCCAGCGAGTTTTAGTTGCTGTGCAATTTGCTCATTAGTTAGTTTCATTTTGATACTCTTTCAAATAAGAGATTGCATTAGCAAGAATATTAACATTATCCCTTGCTTGGCCTAAAAGAATGTTGCACTTGTAACAGAGAAGTTTTCTAACTTTTCCAGTTTCATGACAATGATCTACAACTGGCTTAATTAATTCGTCCCTACAAATCCCACACTTGTTATGCTGCTTAATAAGCATGTCTTTAAATTCATCTAGTGAAATTCCATAAGATCTAAGAAGATGTAAATTCTTATAATGATTTGGATTTTTCTTATGAATTGATGCTGTCTTTTTTGATTGCTTTTTTCTAAATTCGGGGTCTTTATTTCGTTCAATATAGTGAGCACCCGAACTAAGCGAAAAACAAGATTTACATCGATATTGTAAGCCATCTGGTGATGATGTTTTTTTAGTAAAATTATCTAAAGTTTTAACTATTTTACAAGTAGAGCATTTTTTATTCATCTTCTTTACCCAAAACGTTTTCTAAAGTACCTTCGACGTCCAGATTGTACTCTGATTGTGATTTCCATTGTTTGACAAGCTCACGCGTATCAAGCGTAGGAAATTGGTCGGCGTAACGGCGTTGCGCTCGGTATTCAGTAGCGGACATGCCACCATATACCTTTGGTTCTGGATCGTGATCTACAGTCGTAGCAGGGAAGAATTCGAAAAATACTTCAGTGCCAGTACCTTCAATGCTGGACATCCACTCATCAGTGAATTCCTTCTCAGTCTTCTCAAACCCTGGAACCTTCATCTTAAGATTCTTATAGGTCGACCGTGCAACCGATGCAAGAGGTTGGTGAGCCTTAATAGCTTTGGGAAGATAGGTCTCATAGAGATCATCAAACGAAGCATTAGCCTGTTTCCACTTGTCGAAGAGTTCTTCGAAGTTTGGACGAACAGCCTTGCGGGATCTGTCTTTATTCTTTAAGAGAGCGATCCATTCAACGAGGATAAGCTCTAATTGCTTATTCGTTTCCATCGGATACCTCAGACTGGACACCAGTCGAAGATTCCATAGCCAAACCTGTCTTAAGGTTAGTCACACGAATCTTCGCTGAGTTGTTGATCTTGTCAACAAACAAAAGCTCTAACTTATATTCGTCATTGATAATGAAAGGGCGCTTTGTACCAAGCCACCAGTAGAGTGAATCCTTGAGCTTATTCGCATAGTCCATAAAGACCTCCAAAAACGTTTATTCGATTCGTAATCATTCTACGGATCAGATAATCAAAAGTAAGATCGTTATACCAAGGGGTACAATAGCCGAATGCAAGTAGATCTAGCAAACGATATTATGACGATCTCTGGAGCCAGTGCTCAGTTTATTCAGACCCTACAGTCTGAGTTAACCTATACTGACAAGGCAAAACAGTATCAACTTCGTCGTCTATCTAAGTCAATCTGGGGACGTCAGTCACCGGACTATAAAAGACTTCAGAACGAAGTTCATGGGCACCTTTTCGAGATGTCCAATAATGATCTTGTTTGTACCTCTTCCTTCTACGGATATTTTCAGGAACATTTCGCTCAGGAGTTTAACGCAGCGACCGTCGTAGATAACCGTAAGCAGACTGGTTCTAAGATCGCTCTGCCTTGGAAGAACAAGCCTTTTCCATTGCGCCCATACCAACAAGAAGCCGTCGATTTGATGCTGAACAACTACCGGGGAGTGATTAATTTCGCCACTGGTCTCGGCAAAACCCTAGTCGCAACCCATCTTGTGCAACAATATAAGAAGAAGGCGCTAATCGTTTGCCCTTCTGACTCGGTTGCCAAGCAGTTCTACAACCAGTTTGTAGACGTGTTCGGACAGAACAAAGTGGGGTTCTATGGCGGAGGAAAGAAGAAAATTTGTGACATTACAGTTGGTATTGCTGCTAGTGTCTCTAAATATGTTGAAGAGTTTAGACAAGCCGATCTTGGACTTGTTATCGTCGATGAGACCCACCACACACCAGCTTCCACCTTCTACGAGATTGCTAAAGGCCTTAGTGGAGTCGGGAAGATATTCGGTCTTACCGCCACAGATTATCGGTCTGATGGTAAAGACATAATGATTACGGCTGGGTGCGGAAACGTACTCATCCGCCGAGACATCAAGTGGGGCGTGGACAATAAATACCTGGCCGAACCCGTATTCATCGTTCGTGAAGTTGCTACCGGCGGTAGGGATTTTAAAGACGATAAGCTTAAATCCTACAAAGAACACGTCCTGAATAACCAAGCAATGAAGGACCGGATCCAGGGCGATGCAAAAGCCATGATGGATTCTGGTAAGGCTGTTCTCATCCTGGTCGATGAAGTTGCCCATGGAGAAGAACTATCTAAAGCTTTAGGTATTCCATTTGCTACCGGTCTAGACAAGAAGTCCCAAGATTACGTCGACCAGCTCAATGCCGGAAAGATCCCAGGATTGGTCGGGACGGATGGGAAGGTTGGGGAAGGCACAGACACAAAGAATGTCGACTGTCTCATCCTGGCTAACTTCGTAGCTTCTAAAGGACCTGTGATTCAAGCTGTTGGACGTGGTCTTCGTATGCAGGGCACTAAGACTAAGTGCTTAGTTCTTGACTATATTCCGACTGGGTCAACTATGTTATCCCGTCACGCAAACAACCGTCTCGCATTCTATGAAGAGATCACATCTAAGATAAAGGTAATTACCTTATGATAAGATTCAAATCCCCTGAGTCTGAGTGGAAGATTCGCGCGGATCATCAAGCTGCCGCAAAATTGCAGATGGATATGTCTCTTGGATATGGCCAAGCGATGGGTCCAGTATCGCAAGCAGTATCAGATGCCATTGCTGCAGCAGTTACAGCTGGTATCAAGCGGGCCATAGAAGAGATGTATACGGACGAAGACTTTGAGCGCGATCTATCTTTAAGACCGTAATTCGGCCCCTATAAAACGCGTTCTAGGTGACAATCCTGGGCAATCATAGTTTTAAAGTAAGCTAGAATCCATAGTATAATTAACTTATGGAACGCGAAATTAACCAAGCTGGCCTCGATATGATTAAGTCCTTTGAAGGACTCAAGCTGCATCCATATCCGGATTCGGTACATGTACCGACTATCGGCTATGGCACTATCATGTACAAAGACGGTCGCAAGGTTACTCTTCAAGATCCACCGATCACTGAAGCAGAGGCTACCGATCTTCTTATGTGGGAGATCGATCAGAAGTGCGCAGGTATCGAGAAGTATGTAACCGCAACCATCAATGACAATCAATATGCAGCTCTTGTTAGCTTTGCTTACAACCTGGGTCTTGGTGCATTACACGGTTCAACTCTTCTTAAACTATTAAATGCCAACGGTCCAAGTCAAGCAGTTGCTGACCAGTTCCTTAAATGGGACCATGCTGGTGGCGTTGCTGTTTCCGGTTTAACGCGCCGTCGTCAAGCTGAACATGCTCTTTTCATGCAACCCGTGGTACAATCAGATGAACAGCCGTCGACAGAAGATGTTGATAGCAAACTACAAACCTTAGAGGACGATATTATGAAGTAGATTCGCGAACCACCCTAAAACTCCATTAAGAATCAGCTGTTTCCCCAACACTAACTTAACTGGAGATTATATGAAAACTCATTTACTTAAATTAAAGACCGATCTTAAAGCACTCGCTACCGAAATCCGTAGCCTAAAATCGAAACGCAAAGAACTCCGTGGATACGTCCCGGGTCTTGAAAACGCTCAAGAAGCATTCCGTTCCGGCCACATTGCTTACTGCATTCTTCGCGGTAAGACACTAGAACAAATCGAACCTAAACTTAGACATCCTGACAGCTGGCACCATGCCCGTGTTCGTAAGGAAGCTAATCGTATTGTTCAATCTATTTTGGAGGTAGAGAATGCAGCCCCAAAGTCATAAACTGTACATCCTCGTCGATAAGAAACTCACTCCTGCGCAGCGAGCTGTTCAAGCATGCCATGCTGGAATTGACTTCGCGAAGAAGTTTCCCGAATGGCAACACCAGTCGGTTATCTTACTCGGGGTCGACGGAGAGATAGAGCTCATCGATAAAGCCGCTGAATTTGTTTTTGCGGGCCTACCGTATGCAACGTTTATTGAGAGCTATTGGAATAACCGCGTCACTGCAGTCGCCGTTCACGGAGCGGACGAAATGCTGAAGGATTTAGAGCTGTTATGAAAATACTAAACTTTAAATAGAAAACACCGATAGGTAATAACAACATGTTAATGCATCTAGTATAATGTAAGTGCACGGCTGCGTAAACAGAGGGTGACTTCGGATAGAGGATTGTAAAGAGTTTTACGGCGTTCTTTCCTTGATTTGTTGCCCACCTGCTAGTACCTATGCCGGAGTCGTTGGTCTCACAGCCTCGCTCGCAAGAGACGGCGGTTACAAAGTGTGGGAATAATCTAGCCCGTGCACCTTTTCTTTTATCCATGCCCGAGTATGCTCAGTGGTAGAGTGCTCAACCTGGGGAAACCGTTACCAGCCGTTTGATCAACGGTACATACGGGATCTCGGCTAAGAAAGCAGTCATGACGATGATTGTAAGTAAGAGTATAAAAGGAGTTGAGAGGTCGGTGGTTCGAATCCATCCTCGGGTACCAATTACGCTCCATTAGCTCAGCGGTAGAGCAAGTCCCTCTAAAAGACCTGGTCGTGGGTTCGATCCCCTCATGGAGCACCACTTAATGTGAGTACACCACAGCACATCGGTAATGACTTTAGTAAGAGAGTTAAGTTAAATCTCATCCCGGGTGTTTCTCTGCCAATGGGTTTGTATCAGATCCAATTACAATACGTCACATACGATACCGTCACTCACATGACCCATTATAATTATTCTAGCTATATGGTAGACGGCAGATCTATTGAAATCTTTGTCGGTGCAGATGTTCGCGATATCACCTTTACATGTCAACGCCTTATGACCCAGGGCATGCCGACGGGTTATCACCAGTATTCTCTGCGGGTTGACCGTCTTATTCTTCTCAACCTCGCCCATCAATTACTAAAGTCAAGACTTACTTAAGTCAAGACTTACTTAAGACCCTAATTGGGTTTGGAAGGGCCCTTGACTTTCTTCCTTAATCAGTATTTCTTTCTCTTGCCGAGCGCGTCTACGCGCTCGTGTGCGTGAAATCACGCACGTAGAGTAAGACTAATTTTCTCTGGTTAGATAGGTTAGCAAGGGGTAAATTCTTATCTCTTATGGTACCCGCGAGCAACAGCTTTTTAACTATGGTTTAAAAATAAATATGAACCCCACTTTGGAAACCCCTAACAGTATAATCGCAACATGAATGATGATGTACAAGCCAAATTAAAAGCCCTGCGCGATAAAGCTTTCAAAATCGAAGTTCAAGTGAACGACGGCGGGAAACTGCCCAATAAAGTTCGTCACACTGACGCAGGTTTTGATCTCTTCGCAACAGAAGATATCACGTTGTTTCCAGGTCAGTCGGGCAAGACCCCACTGAACATTCAACTTAAGCTTCCGCCGAATACTTACGCTGAGATCACGACTAAGTCTGGTCTTGGTTCAAAAGGTCATGCCGTACGCGCTGGCATCATCGACGAAGAGTACCGCGGCGTTATCAATGTTATTCACTCTAATGTTAACATCATTGATCGCTTAGATGAAGATGGTATCCCGCTGATGAACACTTCACCTCTTGTTGTCAAGAAGGGCGAGAAACTTGCACAGTTAATCTTGCACCCTTACTCAAATCAATACTTCGTAGAACAGGTCGAAGTAATCGACACTAACACGTCACGAGGCGAAAATGGTTTCGGTTCAACAGGGAAGTAACGATCAGCTCACGCGAGACATAGTTAATGTTATGGGTCTGGGAAATAATATCCAGGTTTACTACACTATTAATGCTCGCAACAATGTTGATACTATGTTCTCAATAGGTAGAGGTTCTGTCCACCAATATATGGGCGCACCAGACGTCGATCTCGACCTAGACATCTATGTTAATCAAATGTCGCTTCTCAAGAAAGAAGATATCTTTCAAAAGCTAGAAGAGCGAATAAGCGCAATGTTACACCATGTTCAAGGTGTATTCCTGCAACGCCAAATCTCTCCTTTTCGAGGAGAGCCAATCTACAGAATCCAATACAAGATCAAACTTATGGATTATGATTCCTTCTCAACTAAGCTTCATGAGTACGCTATGACTCAACTCGATCTAGAGTTTAGAGAAGTACTTGAGGAAACTTTAACAACATAGTATAATGTCAGGCATGAAGCTTTGTTTGCAATGTAAAATCACTAAATCATTCGATGAGTTCCATAAGAGAACTAGATCAAAAGATGGTTTTCACCACTATTGTAAAACTTGTTGTAATCAATATTATCAAAATAACTCTGAAACTAGAAAACTTTATAGCAAAAACTATAGGTTAGTGAATGCTCATATCATTTCTTCTAAAATGAAGAACTATTACACTAATAATATAGATTATCATAAAGAACTTAGACATACTTATTACTTAAGTAATAAAGTTAAAGTTAACTCTTATAACTCTCTTTATAGAAAAGACAATAAAGGTGTTTGTAACGCAGCTACGACTCATTATAGATTAGTAAAGAAAAAATCTACTCCACAGTGGCTATCTCAAGTACAGTTAGAGGATATTAAAGAGTTTTATAATCTGGCTCAAGACTTAGCTTGGCTTAATCAAGATGGAAAAGCTTTTCATGTAGACCATATTGTACCTTTACGGGGAAAAATTGTATGTGGATTACATGTACCTTGGAACTTACAGCTATTACCTGGCGATTTAAACTTTAAGAAAAGCAATGGTTTCAAGTGAAATTAGATAATCTCTCCAGCCTATTCAACACATCAGTTCGTATCCAAGAATTGGACTCCCTAGACGCTGATGCTGTATGGCCGGCGAATACGGAGATCTGCATTACCCGCGTCCCTATTCGTAAGCGTGACGGTTGGGATCCAAAGAAATTCGAAGAATTTGCAAAGCGTTTAAAAGCCAACATGGTTCCTAACGGGATCGTGTTCTTAATTTGCTATGCTCCTATTGAAGCTAAGTGGCGCCCATTTGAAGTTGCTAAGTTGATGGACGATGCAGGATTCAATCACGTTGATAACATAGTTATCAAAAAGACCTGGTTCCCTGGCAAGCGCTCAGAAACGAATCTCGTTAATTCCCACGAATATGTAATGCACTTCTGCAACGGCGATGTCTGGAAACTGGACCGCCTTCCGCTGCGCCAGTACATGAAAGTCCACGATGACTTATCCTGCCCAGGCAATACTTGGGAAATCGAGACGGGCTCCCTAGATGAGAGTTATCCGGTAGATTTAGCAGAGCTACTTATCCGTATGACCAATTGTCTTCCAGGTTCTGTTGTGTTCGACCCTAATATGGGCGGAACAGGCTCACTCAGAGCTGCACTTAAATTAGGACATAGTTTCTTTGGGTTTGAGACTGATAAGAAACAGTTAAAGAAGTATGAGAAGGTTGTAGCTGATCATAACCAAGGTAAGTTAGACAATCCAGGTACAATCAAGCAAGCTAAGAAGGCTAAAGAAGAGGATGACTTCGAATGAGACCCACATGCGCATGTGGCAATTTAGTAGAAAAGACTGCTGTTAAGGTTGACGGTTCAAATTCTTGGGGAAAGACTTGTCGAACCTGCAGAGGTCGCACAAGATATGGAATCGTTAAGAGTTCTTCTTGTGAAGAGTGTGTGTTTATTGCGTTAGTTTCTTCTCAGTTAGAAATTGATCATATTGATGGTGATCGAACTAATAATGACAAGTCTAACTTGAAAACACTATGTTGTAACTGTCATGCATTAAAGTCACACCTTATGAAGGACATAAGGTTTGTCGGAGAAGATAACCCTTTCTTTGGTAAGAAACACTCAGAAGAAACTTTAAGTAAAATAAGAGCAGCAAGAAAGCAGCAAGGTAATAGATGATTTACGAGAGAAGTAAAGCTAAGCAAGTTGTTGTTAATAAAGATGATGTAAAGAGCATCGTTCATTCAACCATTAATGATATGGCTGCAATTATTGGAACAACACTTGGCCCTGGTGGAAATCCAGTTATTATTGAGCGCGACAACTTGTCACCTTTAATTACTAAAGATGGTGTAACTGTCGCAAAATCTTATGGTGTCGAAAATGCAGCCGCTAACGTCATCGTTGATGCTGCTAAAGAGATCTGTTTAAAAACTGCTAAAGAAGCTGGTGACGGTACGACTACCGCTATCGTGCTTGCTAATGCCATCACGAAGAATGGATTGAATTTCCTTGCAAACAACCCCAAGTATAATCCTCAGCGGATGGTCGGTGAACTTAACCACCTATATTCTACTGTTATCACTCCCTACATTAAAGCAAATGCAATTCCAGTTAAAGGACGAGAGCAACTTATCTCTGTTGCAACGATTTCATCTAACGGAGATAAAGCTATTGCTGAAGCTGCGGTTACTGCTGTTATGGCTGCAGGAGATGATGGTCACGTTCTGATTGAAGAAGCTCAGGGCAATCAACTTAAAGTTGAGACCATGGACGGATTCATTATCACTTCTGGTTTGAAAGATATCGGAGCTATTGGTCGAGTCTTCATCAATGATAAAGGTTTGCAACAGGTCAAGATGGACCACGGATTAGCATTCTTATATGACGGATCCCTCAATGATCTTAAAGTACCTGGAGCGATCCAAGCAACTATCGAAGGTACCGAACTCTATGGTCTTCCTATTATGGTCTTCGCACACAGCTTTGCTGATGTTGTTATGGAAGCTTTCGCCAAGACTACAAAGGGCGGTTACACAGTCGTTCCAGTAAAGACTCCAATGTCGGGTGTCGCAAACTCACGTTCCTCTTTCTTGCTGGACATGTCAGCATACACTGGAGCTACGGTCTATGACCCCGGATCCCTCGAAAAGTTTATTACGGAAGACCGAGCGTCTGGCTTTGGCGCATTTGATTCTGCTAAAGTTGGCATGTATGAATCTGTCGTTCAGGGAATACCTGACGCTGAGCGAATTGACTCTCGCCTGGCTGAACTTAAACATCTTATGGATGTGGCTCCCTCTGATTTTGATAAGATGCATATTAAGGCCGCTATCGGTAAGCTTACTGGCGGTATTTCGACTATTTGGGTCGGCGGTGGCTCTGATCTTGAAGCTCGTGAAAAACGTGATCGCGTTGAAGACGCGGTTGAAGCGGTGAAATCTGCTATCGCTGAAGGCATCTTGCCTGGCGGTTGTGCAGTTCAGCTTGTACTTGCAGACATGATTGAACATCACCCAGAGCGGAAACCTTCATGGGGAATCATGGCAAATGCATTAAAACAGCCTTTTCACCTGTTGCTTGACAACTGCGGTGAGTCTGTTGAAGAGATTTGGCCGATGATCCAAGATGCTTTCTTGGCACAGAACGGTCTTCCAAAGAAGATCTTCGATGCTCAAGCTCATGCGATCGTAGACCCTATTGAAGCCGGAATTATCGAACCTGCAAAGGTCTGCCGCGTAACAATTGGTAACGCCCTGTCAGTAGCTGCACTATTAACTACATTGGGCGGAATAGTAGTTTCTCCACGTAATGCTGGCTTAGAACAACAACTTGAGTTATCGAAAGGTGCTTTTAAGGAAATGATGTCTGCAAGTACAGGTCACGTTGGACAAGAGTGATGAGGACATGCGGTGTTTGCAAGACTTCTAAACCATTAGAGGAGTTTCATAACGATAAGAATAGGCCATTAGGTAAGTCTTATCGTTGTAAACCTTGTGGTTCTAAGCATAGAGATAAAGGCTATAGGAAATCTAAATACGGTCTGACTGAGGAAACCTTTCAGACTATGTATAAAGAACAAGGATCGGCTTGTGCGATCTGTAAGAGAACTGATACTGGTGTGGCTAGAACTAAGATGCTTAGCATAGATCATAATCATGTGACAGGTAAAGTTAGAGGACTACTCTGTAACTGGTGTAATCAGGGGCTAGGTCATTTTAGAGATTCACCAGAGCTGTTAATTAAAGCAGCTGAATATTTGAAGAAGGAATAAATATGGAACTGCCAACCTTAAATCCAGCTGCAGCACTCCAGAATATCTGGGTTCGCTACATCTTAATTCTATTCGTGGGAATCACGGTTGGCGCCATCTTCTATCCGACTAAAAAGATTGAAGAGAAGACGTCTGCTAAGTACGAACAACAGATCTCTCAGATGAAGACGGAGTTCTCTCAATATAAGAGTCTGTCGGAAGAGAAGATCACTAGTTTGACTTCACAAGTAACTGATCTTAGCAGTCACTCTAAAGTTGTCTACGAAAAGATTACTCGTCCTGACGGCACTATTGAGGTTCACCAAACTACAGTGAAAAACACCACTGAGAACACCGACAGTTCTTCTTCGACCACTGATGAGAAGACTGTTCAGATGCAGAAGGACTTTGCTTCTAAAGAGCAACAGTATCAGCAGACCATTCAAACTCTTGAGAAGAGTAAGACGGTTACTGTCAACGAGAAGCATTTTGGAGTTGAAATCGGTATCATGAACGACAAAGATTATTATGTTCACGGTACTGCTGATCTTTGGGGTCCAGTCTTCTTGGGTATCCAAGGCGAAGTCAAAGGTCCATCTAGCGATCAAAACGCTGATAACCGTGTTGGTGTTGGTATCGGTCTGAGGTTCTAATGCCTAAGTATCAGTTCGTCTGCCCTAAGTGCGAGTACACGGGACATCGGTATGTTCCATCAACGGTTGAGGTATTGCCTTGTCCGGAATGTAAGGAAGAGATGTCTCGCAACATGCCCAATATCCAAGCTGAAACAGAAGTCCGTGAAGTAGTTGATTCCTACACTAATCGTAAGTGGGGAAAAGACCATGAACTCGTAATGAAAAAACGTAAGGATGATCACTTCTGGGAAGTAGAAGTACCTCGTCTTGTTCAGACATATTCAACTCAGACTTGCCTTGAAGAAGGCTGGCTTGTTTACAATGACAAAGGTGAGCTAGTTGTGCCTAAGGCTCCGTCCAAGCGCTAGTATAATCATGCGATGCGTGTTTTATCATTAGAGATCCAAGACATTCTTAGTATTCAGCAGGCTTCTCTAAAGTTTGAAGACACGGGTCTTGTGCTCGTTGAAGGTTGGAATTATGACACTCAGAGAGCCAACGGGGCCGGGAAGACAGCTATATTCAATGGGCTGTCATTTGCTCTGTATGATAAACTTCCTAGAAAAATTACTGCAAGTGAAATTCTTAGAAGAGGATGCAAGACTGGCTTCGCGGAGGCTAGCGTCTTATGTGGTGAGGATATCTGGACCGTTCGACGAAGCCGTCCTAAGGGAGCTATCTTCTCAAAAAATGGGATTCCACAAGACATCACCCAAGCAGAATTTGAGTCCTTTATTCGACTCAGCTATGGACAGTTCCTTCTTACAATCTATACGCCTCAATCAAATAGTGGAGAACTTATCCGATTCCTTAGTTCCCCTGATGCGGCTAAGAAAGAGTTCCTCCTTCAGCTTCTCAATCTTGACCAGTTTGGGTCCGGCAAAAAGCTCATCGATGACCTTATTAAAAAGTTTTCAGCAGCAGTCGAAGTAGACGACCGCTCGCTTGCATCTACTCGTTCCCGCATTCAGGCATACGAGGAATCTTTAGTTGACACTGCTTCGCTACAAACGAAGATCAATCAATACATCCTCATGATTGCAGATCTTGAAAAGGAAATCTTAGAACAGGCCCAGGTTACAAAACCTGACCTATCTAAATACATTTCTGTCGAAGATAAGATCCGCACGCAACAGTCCGAGATTGCACAGGCCAAAGCCAAGCGTGGAATGCTACATGATCGTTATCGTGAGCTTCGCTCTGCGATTGGCGATTATAATTCTGATGCTGCCTGCGGCGAATGTGGCGCATCATTAGACACAGCAGAGGCACGTCTAGCACATGCCGATCATCAAAAGAAGGTACAGGATAAGGCTGCATCTGTAAAGACGCAGATCGATGAGACTGATGCCATTGTGCTCAAGGAGCAGGGTGTAACTGACTTAGCTCGTAGGCTGCGCGAGAAGAAGCAACAAGATAGTGCTGACTATCAAGCTGCTCAACTTCGCCTCTCAGAACTTAAAGCGTCTGTAAGAACACAAAATTTACAGGTCGAAAACCTGAGTTTAAAACTAAATAGTAACGCTGATTTACAGAACAAGATCGAGACCTTGGAAGCAAGTGTATCAAAGTTAGTCACTAATATTAGTGCAAATAAGCGACAATTAGAGGTTTACAAGACGCTGTCGAACATCTATTCTCCCACAGGTGCTCAGGCCTATGTCTTGGATTCTATTGTCGATTCATTCAACGAGATCATTCAGAAGTACGTGGATATTCTGTCTCCCACAATGACATACGTACTTAACTCCTTCAAAGAGAACGGTAAGGGCGAGATTAGTGCTAAGTTCTCAGAGACCCTGATGAAGAATGGCAAAGACGTATCGGTCGGATCACTATCTGGTGGTGAACAGAAGGGCCTATCTCTATGTGTCGACTTCGCGCTCCTAGAGGTCCTTGAGACGCAGTTTGGAATGACCCTTAACCCTATTATCCTCGACGAGCCATTTGATGGTCTGGATGAAGCAGGGCGCGAGATAGTGATTGATCTGTTAGAGACCCTGGCACGCACTCGCCAGATCTTTGTTATTGATCACGCTGCAGAGGCAAAGGCCAAATTTACTAAGTCATTTAAGGTTGAACTAAGGAATGAAATCTCCGTCATCAACCTAGAATTCTAGTATAATCTAAGTCATGGATGAACTGTACAAGAAACTAGAAGAGCTTCAGAAGGCTATTAAAGCGGTCAAGAAATTGAATCCGCCTGTTGCACCTAAGCTTCCCGAACTGCCTTCTATCAAAGCTCCGCCCCAACCATCCATGACTCCTGCTTCTACTACTGCACCTAAGATCGGTGCCGGTCAAGGTCCAGATTCTAAGAAAGATCCAAAGAAGATTGCAGAGCAAATCAAGAACGGATCTATGTCAACTAAAGGCGCAAAGACCTTGGTTGCTAAAGCTGACTCACAAACTGGTCAGTGGTATTTAGAGCCGACAGAGCCCTCAGACATTTAAGTATAATATTCTTAGCATGGCGAAGAGATGTAATACTTGTAACATAGAGCAAGACCAATCACAATTCTATAAAGATTCAAGTTTGCCTAGTGGATTAAAACACAAGTGCAAAACTTGCACTCGTTCATATAATTTAGAGATCTATAAGTCTACTGGATCCAAGCGTAAAGCTCAAACAACTGCTTGGAAGTTACGTAACCCCGATTACGTAAAAAATAATAGTCTAGAAACTAAGTATGGCGTAACTCTTGAGACCTATAAGACCATGTTTGAAAAGCAAGACGGTAAATGTGCCATCTGCAGCAAGCCTCAGAATGAGAATTTAAAGGGTCGTATGTTAGCATTAGATCATAATCATGCTAATGGACAAGTCCGTGGTCTTCTTTGTTATAAGTGTAATATGGCTATTGGTCTACTAAAAGACAGTAAATCCAATGCTTTAAAACTGGTTGAATACCTGGAGCTTTATGAAAAAACGCCCGCCGTATAACCAGGAAGCCGCTATACGAGGTGCTCTAAGAAGAGCATTCAGTCGTTCGCCTATAGTTCAAGAGGTTATGGCTGCTTCAAGAAGACAAGTGCCAAGGTTTAACAAAGATGGTAGTCGCCATAAAAAAGACTGGGTACAACGTCAATGTCAAGTCTGTGATGAGTGGGTCTCTACATCCAAGATGGCAGTAGACCACAAGATTCCTGTTATCTCTGTAGATCATGGCAAGCAGTCGTGGGACGAATTTATAGCTCGCCTATGGTGTGACAAGAGCAATCTACAGCGCATTTGTGATCCTTGCCACGACAAGAAGACCCAAGAAGAACGTATTACTAGATTGCTTATAAAGTATACTGCAGAGCTGGACAACATCGAGGCTCGCTGGCCAATCCTCATCATAGAACCTAAGGCCCTATTAAAGCAGCTCTCTAAATTCACGGCCAAGAAGAAGACTATCGGTTTAGAATCCGTTGTAGAAAGAGCCATGAAATTGAAAGATGTTTTGAAACCCAAAAGGAGCTAACATGTCAGAAACTAAAGGCCTCACTAAATCGTTCATGGATAACCACGAAGACATCAACGAAGACGCAGCTGGTCAGTTGATCGTAGAATCGACCCAGAAGATCCGCGAGATCGAACAAGAGCGTGAGGCTGATGAAAAGCTCACTGCTGCTAAGCAGATCGTTAAGGATATCAATAGCGCCTATACTTCAGCTATTAAGTATGAGAAATCTAAGATCAACTTCCTCTTGGAAAAGATCAGTGAAATCCAGGACGGCGAAGTGAATCCTAGCTCAGGTGCTAACTCCTGATAGAATGAACTCATAGTTTCATGGAGGCTCTATGAGTTTAAAAACCGATTATTTTAATGGTGAAACGGGTCTGACGCAGACCCTTAATGACGCCTTTCAAGCAGGCGTCGCTTTTGTTGGATCCGGTAACACGGAGATCTCGGTACTTAGCCTTGGCGACCGTTCTGGTGCCAACATGGGCGCAGGTTCTGGTTTAGCTGGAATCTACTTTGATCTAGATGCACCTGGTATTGGATACCGCATGTGGATCTCGGTTGCTGGCGAGATTGCACCAACTGGTGCAGGCCGTACCCTTATCCAAGTTCCTGTTGCTCCTGGTGATAGTTCAATGCAGGCTGCTTCTGATATCGCAGCTGCTGTAACTGCCATCTCTACAGCCCCTTTCGTTATTACTCAGATCGGTAACGCTCTGCAGTTTGAGACGTCTGCTCCTTTGGTTGTAGGAACGCACATCACTTTGAGTTCTGGCTGGGGCACTGCAAATGCTTCTGTCGCTCAAGCTGGTACTGCTGCAACTGGTAACTACTCAGCTATCCGCGCAGCTTTGCTGTCCGCAGCTGGTGTTGGACAAACCCAATTCACCCTTACTTTGCCAACTACCTATCAGCCGTCTGCACTTCGTGGAAACTCGATGTCAAGCTGCAATAGCAATATGTCACAGCCGCAAGGCAGTTCAACTCCCTCAGGATATCAAAGCTACCAACGTGGTGCTACTCCTTTACAGAGTACAAACTTATTGCTCCAAGCTTATCTCTCGGGAATTCAAGCTGGCATGGCCGATCAGGAAATTTATGACTATGAAGTTTCGGCACAACTGAACGTATCGGACACGATTACTACGAGCATCAATCTCGTATTCAACTTCCAGACAACATAAGACTCACATTACAATAAAGCATTAGAAGGCATCGCGAAAGCGGTGCCTTTTTCTTTTGTATAATTGCGTCATGAAAATTTTGCGCAATACCGTTAATTATTTGTGGCTTGACGGCGAGACTACGGGTCTCGACTCTTTACGCAACGACATCGTCCAGCTTGCTTGTGTAGCGGTTGTAGGCGGCGAAGAGCAAGCGGTCACTTTCAACCAATACTGCCAACCTCTCGACTATAACGAGATTGATATGGGGGCACTTGCTGTCAACGGCCTTACCGTTGATTTCTTAAAGAAACAGCAGACTGCCCAGGTGATGGTAAACAACCTCGTCTTGTTCGCCAAGCAGTTCAACTGCCGATTCATCATCGCTGGCTACAACGTAGGTTTTGATAAAGACTTTATAGCTGCACTCTTCAAGAAGGTTGGTCGCGAGTCTGATTTCTTAGAGTTGTTCACCGGCGATATCCGCGATACGATGAAACGGGCAAAGAAACTTAAGGCACAATTGCCTACTCCGAACATCAAATTAGCTACCCTTGCAGCGCATTTTGGCATTGCAATCAACGCCCATGACGCTCTCAGTGATATTCAAGCAACGATTAAGGTAGATAAAATACTCTCTGATATGCTCGGCGAGACCGAAGTCTTCGTGATGGAAGAACATCAATTACTCGATGTATCGTTTCCTGAGCCTGCACAATTACATATTCACTCGATGTTCTCTCACACAGACTCGCTAAATTCCGTAAAGGATTGGGCTATCTGGGCAAGCGACAACAACGTTCCCGGTCTGGCATTCGTAGATCACGGTAATGCTGCATCGTTGTTCGACACAATGGATATTTCAGGCATCTTTAAGAAAGAAAACGAATCAAGAAAGAAGGAAGGTACAGCACTTCTAACTAACAAGCCTGTTGGTATACCTGGTTCCGGCCTATACGTAAAACATGGCGAACAGATGTTCTATCTGTCAGCTTGGGCCGTATCGAACCAAGGATACAAACACCTTACCAAGCTTGCATCTATCGGCTGGAACAATCGTATCGATATCTCGTCGCAAGAGATGCCGGTCGTCTCTTTGGAAGAAGTTATTCGTCTTAAAGATGGTCTGGTTTTCGGCATTCCAGGTGTCAACGGACCAATCACTCCTTTCCTGGTATCTAGGCAGCTCTCCCAGGCCGCAGAGTTGATTCAATACCTACATGCTAACCTCGATATCCGTCTTGAACTTGCTGCCCTAGACGTATATAAGAACTTCGATTCATCGATCGGTTTCAGTGGTTATAACATCACTGGTGGTAACATCCAGAAGCAAATCAACATGTTCTACGAGATGTGCTCTCGTAAATTTGGCATCAAGATGGTTCCCGTATCAGATGCTCACTTTATAGACCCTATTGACAAGATCGTGCAAGACTGCGTATCTCGTAATGCCTACGAGGATGGTCGTTACTTCTTTGAATCGCGTCACGTAACTCGCTCTCAAGAGATGTATTCAATCTTAAAGGGCCATCTCAGTGATAATTTAACGGAAGCCGCTTTCACGGAAATGATTAAAAATACCCATGAGATCATGGAAGCAGCCGCTTCTATTAATATCAAGCATGAGTTTCATTTACCTAAGATCGAGATCCCTGCTGAAATCGTAGCAAAGACTGACGATTACAACATGCAGACTTACTATGTAATGATGCAGAAGATCCAGAAACACGGACGTTGGAACAACACTCCGGAGTATGTAGAGCGTTTCAAACGTGAAGTTGACGTCATTATGAAGAACGCCACGCTAAACTTCATTCCGTACTTCTTAGTTTATGAAGATATCTGTGCCTACGCTACTTCTTCTGGCCTGATGCAAGGTATTGCCCGTGGTTCGGCTGGTGGATCGCTCCTTTCGTACTACTTAAATATCATTCACGTTGATCCAGTTCGTTACAACCTCCCATTCGAACGTTTCTTAAGTCATGCTCGTATTCGTGCAGGATCGTTCCCAGATATCGACTTAGATATCGCGAAACGCGCTCGTCCGCTGGTCATGAAGTATTTACAAGATAAATACGGTCTGGGCTTTGCACAGATGTCTACGTTCTCTAAGATGAAGACCAAAAAAGCCATCAAGGATGCGATGTACTCGCTCTACGGTCGTGGTGGTAAGGATCCTGAGATTGTAGCTGTTTGCGAAGCAATTGATGACTCTCCACAGGGTGTCGACGAGCACGACTTCCTATACGGTTACACTGATCAAGAAGATGTGGATCACGAAGGTGAAGTTGACAAGAAGCCTATCTTAAAGAACTTCTTCCAACAGCGCCCGGAAGTCCAAGAGCTCGTAAACAAGCTCATCGGTGCCATCGCTGGTTGGGGACGTCATGCTTCGGCTTTCGTTATCTCCACTCTGGATCTGTCAGACGGTCGCGTTCCTACCATGATGTTCTCCGATAAAGAATTGGGCGAGATCATGGTCACGCAGTTCAATGCCACTATGGTTGAGAAATGCGGAATGGTCAAAGCTGATATCTTGGGTATTAACACCCTCAACATGGTATCCGATGCGATGGACCTCATCATGAAGAACCATGGGGTAGATTTCCGTGTCAAAGAACAAGGAATTCCATTGATCTATCGTCTTCCAGACTCAGATCCTGGTGTCTTCACTGACTTCTTTAATAAAGATACAGATTCTAGCTTCCAGTTCAATACTGAATTGGTCAAAGGGTTTGCACCAGAGTTTGCACCGCTTAATCGGGCTGACTGTTCTGCAATGACTGCTCTTCTTCGTCCAGGTGCCTTGGATGCACCACTCTACGATACTACAGCAGCTCAATACTACATGGATATTCGTAACGGAAAGCGTTCGGTTGAATACTTACATGAAGACCTAGAATCAATTCTAGGGCCCTCGAATGGTGTATTTGTTTACCAAGAAGAGATCATGAAATTTCTAGTGGATATCGTTGGATATAGCTGGGAAGAGTCAGATTTGATTCGTGGTGCGATTGCGAAGAAGAAGCATGAAGTGATCATGGCAACCTTTACTAAGATTCGTGAGAGCTGTACGGCTCGCGGCTGGTCACAAGAGGCTATTGAGACAATCTGTCAACAGATTCAAGCATTTGCTCGTTATTCGTTCAATAAATCACATAGCCATGCGTACGGTGAATTGGGCTATATCACACTTTACATGAAGCACCATTACAAGCTCGAATGGTGGACGGCGGTTCTAAACAATGAAGAAAACAATGACAAGATCAAGAGATATATCGCCTACCTTGGTGATATCGTCACAGCTCCAAGCCTCAAGACCCCTGAGCGTATCTTTACGATCCAGAACGGAAGGATTGTTGCACCTATTTCAGCTATTAAATCTGTTGGGCCTGCAGTCGTCAATGAAATCGTATCAAAAGGTCCGTTTAGCTCAATTGAAGACTTCACGGCTCGAATCAACCACACGAAAGTCAATATTGGGTCGATCGCGGCACTTATAAAGGCTCGTGCAGCTGATGATCTAATGGATAGCACAATCGAAGACTATATCGAAAGACGCTATGAGCTCATGGATCGTTACTTGCGCAATCGTAAGTCTAAGACGACTTTTAAAGACGATATGTACAAGCTTGATCCAATTAAAGTCTTCCTCCAAGAGAAGGAATATAACAGCTCGTTTAACCGCTATCTGATGGGGGATCCAAAGATAGGTCAGATCCTTGAGGGACGTTGGCCTGCACTCACGTCGACCGGTCGCAAGGGTATTCCATACTTTATGAAGTCAGCACAGGGTTCTGATCAAGACTGCTATGTATTGGGATCCGTAAAGGTAGCTGAAGGTTTCTTAAAGAAGAAGTATGAAAAAGAAGTTGCAATGATTCTTCTCTTTGACTCTAGCTCTTACAAGCAGGGAGTATCTAAGAAATCTGGCAGACCTTGGCATCGTGTTAACGTCATGCTTTCTGATGGCTACAATATGATCGAAGCTACTATCTGGGACCAGAAGAAAGCATTCGGCTGGGATAAAGATACGATTGTATACGTTCGTGGAACTCTTAAATCAGGATGGAAGACGCCTTTGGGCTTCGACATCGTAGAAATTGACAAAGTAGAATGATAACTTCAAGGAGAACTGAATGGCAAAATTTGTAGTAGTTAAAGAAGTGCCGACTGAGTTAAAGAAAGGTGAGTATCTTATTGATACCCCTTCTTTCATTCCCCAAATTGAATTTCACAAAGCTAAGAAGCCGCGCTCAGGTCTTACAGAGCGTATGTATCTTGATGCAATCATGAACTCTATTGGTGAGGCTTATGATGCAGGAAATACTAATCCACATAGTAACCGAGTTAAGTACCATCTCTATACTGGAATCAAAGCTTCACTTGACTCAGAAGTTAATGATATTATCCTTCGTGCAATTCGCTCGGATTGTTCACATCTTCTTGCTAAATATTTAGAAGAGAAAGTTCGTTCGCGTCCAACTGATGCCGACAGAGTTATCTATGTTGACTCGAATATTGATGGTCAATTTGACATCTTTACTCGCAATGGTCTAAGCCAAGAAACTGCTGAAGTTCCACAAGAAAACAAACATCACGGCAAACATAAAGAAAAGACAGAAGCTAAGAAAAATCAGGCGGATAGCTAATAATTATTCGTTCTGTATAACATTCTGGTATAATATAAGTACGCCAATTATGGCCGATAACAAAACAGTAACCCCTTGAAGGAGTATCTATGTCTACAGGCAAGATCAAAATTAATATGGATTCGCTTAAAACTCGTCGTGAGTGGAAGCGCCATAAAGTAAAAGACGGAAATAACATTTTCCGCATTCTCCCGCCCTTCGGCGAATCATCTAACGGCTACCCATATCGCAAATGGCAGATCATCTGGGGATTACAAGACCCTGAGTCTGGACGTTCACGTCCTTTTGCTTCGTCAATGACAAGCGAAAAGCGTTGCCCGATCACTGAGTACGTTGGTGAATTGAAGAAAAAAGCTGAAGTCTTGAAATCTCAGTTGCAAGCAGCTGGTGTTTCTGAAGAAGACCAAAAGGCTCGTCTCCAGTCTCTTAACAGCTTGATTTCTAACATGAATCCTAAGACTGTCTATATCTACAACGCGGCTGACCGTGCTGGCGATGTTGGTCTGTTGGAGTTGAAATCAACTGCTCAGAAAAAGATGAAAGCTTTGATGACCACGTATATCAAAGACTACAACCAAGATCCTACGTCTTTGAATTCTGAAGACACAGATTCTGGTGTATGGTTCAACATCACTCGTACTGGCGAAGGCCGCGATACTGAGTACGATGTTTTGAAATTCCAAACTAAAACTAAATCTGCTACAGGCAAGATCACTTTCGAAGATGATCGTTCGCCGCTCCCTGATTCAGTTGTTGAAAGCTACGATGATTTGGCTTACGATCTTGGTTCAGTTTACCAAGTTAAATCGTATGACGAATTAGCTGAGATCCTCGAGGCAAACATGCAAACTATCGTTGATCTCTGCCCAGATGCAGACCTTAACGCTTTCGAACGCGTTGTTCTCGCCCCAACACCAGCTCCTGCAAAAGTGGCTGCTAAGTCAGCAGGTACAAAGCCTGTATCGATCCGTCTTGATGACGGTGACGAAGAGGAAGAAGTTCAAGCGAAGCCAGTTCGCGCTACTGCAAAAGCAACAGCTGCTGCAGATGACGATTTCTTGGCTGAAGCTGACGCGCTTCTAAACTCGTAAGGGGACACAATGAGTACTGAAAAGCAAGTGGCGACAATCGACGTCACTCAGCTTGCCGGCTACCTCGCTAAAGTTAAAGAGCTCGCCTCCATCAATAAAATGATGGGGGCAACTTATCTTAGGGACTTTATCGAAGGACAAGACTTGGCAGGTGAGTTGTTAGCTCGTGCAGTCCGCGAAGACGCAAAAGCAAAGGCCAAGCTGGAACATGCTGAAGCCGTTGCATATCTGGAACATGCTCCTGCCTATTTAGAATCCAAAGGTATTAAGTATTCATCTGAAGCCTGTAAACGTTACGTCGACATCGACGAACTCGTTATTCAAGCGAAAGATAAGAAGGCTATGACCGAGGCATTGGTAGCATTAATGAAGAACAAATTATCAGTTCTGCGACAAGCCCACGACGATCTGAAGAAGATTGTTTACGGGGATACTCACATGACTGCATACGAAGGTATGTGATGAAGGTGTGTTCTAAGTGTGCTCTTAATAAAGAGTACATACATTTTTATGTTAGGGCTAAGTATGCAGATGGCCATAGTTCGTGGTGCAAAAAGTGCACTCTAGATTATGGCAAAGCATACAAAAAACCTAGATTAAATGAAAGATTAGAGCGTCAACGCTCTTGGCGCAAGGATACTAATTACATGTCTAACTACCTATCTTTGCCTCAAAACAAGATTGCTCATAATCTTAGAACTAGACTAGGTAAAGCTATAACAAGTAATATATCTGCAGTTAAGGATTTAGGTTGCTCAATAGAAGAATTAAAAAGCTTTCTTGAATCTAAGTTTACTTTAGGCATGACTTGGGATAACTATGGAAAATGGCATATTGATCATATCAAGCCATTGAGTAAGTTTAATTTAAGCGACACAAAAGAACTGCTGATGGCTTGTCACTATACTAACCTTCAGCCTTTATGGGCTAAAGACAATATTGTAAAATATAATAAAATGGAGAATACACATGTCTAAATGGATGAGTAAGCTGACAGCCGATTTCGGTGTGGTAGCAGCCAATCTAAATACAAAGCTTCCTCCTGTAATTCCAACCCGTTCGCCATCGTTGAACTGGGCCACTGGAATCGGAGGCTTTCAGCCAGGTAAAGTGGCTGTTCTATATGGACCAGAATCTTCTGGTAAATCACTCCTTGCCATGATGGCGGTCGCTGACGAGCAAGCAAAGGATAAAGATGGAATCTTCATCTGGTTTGACGCTGAGTTCTCATTTAACCTCCCTCTCTTTCTCAAGATTGGTGGCGATCCTAAGCGACTTGTGGTACGAAAATCAAACGACCCCCTTAAAATCTTTGACTACATTGGCGGCGAGATGCTCGAAGCTCTCCAAGAAGGAGCTCCAATCCGCGGTATCGTTATTGATAGTATTAAGGCAATTAGATATCCTAAAGAGACCAACATGAAGCAGACTACAGATCAGAAGATGGGTGGAACTGGTGCATCATACCTTCCATCGACTCTGAAACTGGTTATTCCGGTCATTGCTGAGTTTAATCTCGCTACATTCTTTATCCAACAGGTAACTATGGAGATCGATCCGATGAAGGCATTACGTAACCCGTATGTCATCACAGAAGGTCGTGCTCTGAAGCATGCTGCAGACATCATGTTAGAGATTGTTAAGCTTGATACCAAAGCTGGAGTCCTTGAATCTGGCGAGAACATTCATGGTGGAGCTCAACAGACCGGTCATAAGGTTCGTATCAAAGTTAAAAAGAATCGTCTAGGTGCACCGGCCCGCACTGCACAGTTTACTTGGCATTACGAAAACGGAGTTGTCGACACCGCTTCGGAGATCTTTGAACTAGGTAAGTCGCTTGGTGTGATCTATCATCCAATCAGTGAGAATACTGGCAAGCCAAATAACTCAATGTGGGCTATTGGTCAACATCCACCTATCAAAGGTGAAGATAATGCACTTGCCTTGGTACAAGGATCTAAGGTTCTTCAAGACGAGATCTTGGCTGCTTGCTACTCCCACAAAGATGCTCCTGTAGAGCTTGATGCTTCAGGAACAGTTATTGAAGCAGGCGATGGACTGGACGATATCAATCTAGAACTGTGAGAATAAGATCGTCACGGCGTATGTGCTGTAGCGACCGATCCCTGGTCTGCCTACGAACACGTAGAAAGGCTAGACCACGTATGCGAAATAGTTCTAAAGAGTGGTGTGAAACCTCCGACATCAGTCTAGAAGAAATCAACCGTCGTGCAAATGAAGAATGGGAAGCTGGCAAAGTTCCTACGATGGTTTATCTTAGTATTGACTTATATGCAGAGTTGCAAAAGTCAATGATGTCAAGTCAGCGATATCATACTCCAGGAGCCATGCCCACTGGAAAATCCATCGTCAGTATAATGACCCATGCAGGAAGTCTCCACGTCGAGTGTATTCATAAGTTTAGGAATTTCATTCTTGTTGGACGCAAAGAGGACTTTGATACGTTCATTAACAATGGCGTAGACCCCATTTTCTGGAATGACCAAGAGCGCTTGCGAGTTGACAAGGCATTTGAGGATCTAGTAATATTAGAAGGTAATGATGAAGAAGTGTTCTAAGTGTAAACAGCCAGGATCATTTTACAAGGATAAGAACGCCTCTGGTGGTTTTAGATCAATTTGCAAGACCTGTGATAAAGCTAAAGCTAGTCGTTGGAATAAGGCAAATTCAGAACGTCATACTGAGCATGAGAAGAGCTATAGAGAATCCAATCGAGACCAGATGAGATTAAATAAGAAGAACTATGTTTCCAGCAATCCTAGATCTGTTAAAAACAGTGGATTAAAATTTAACTATGGCATTGATATAAATCAATATGATCTTATGAAATCTCAACAAAACAATTGCTGTGCTATTTGTTTTAAAAACGAAGATGAACTGCCTAGAGATCTATGTGTAGATCATTGTCATAAAACCGGTAAAATAAGAAAACTATTGTGTGCTAGATGTAATTCTGCATTAGGGTTTATAGATGATAATGTTGACTTTGCAAATCGCTTACATGAATATTTAAAGGAACACAATGGCTAGAGTTCTTTTTATTGGAGACATGCATCTTAAAATTAATCGCTTTGATTTAGCCAAACAATTTCTTACTTGGATAAATCAGGTAATAATTGATCAAAAACCTGACATAATTGTTAACTTAGGTGATACCTTCGATACACACGCAGTTGTTCGATCTGAGGTAATGACAGAATTCATGTTACATGTTGATAAAGCGATTAAAATTGCGCCCTATATATATGTGGTTGGCAACCATTGCTCATATAAACCCAACGACAACAAGTACCACGCACTTAAGCATCTTAAAGGTAAGATTAAGGAGTTCACCATAGTGGATGAACTTATTAACTTACACGGGATGACTTTCGTACCTTATGTCCACAACCCCGAAGAATTCCCCAAACAAACACTCCCGATCTGTGTCGCGCACCAAACCTTCAAAGGCGCAGATTTCGGAGACATTACCACGAAAGATGGCGTCGATGCGAGCAGCGTTGCTGGTGCAGAGATCATCATCTCAGGACACATCCACAAGCGCCAGAGGTTGGACAGTGGCAAACGCGGAGGACCAGAGGTCATTTATATTGGTAGCCCGTTTTCTCAGAGTGCTTCAGACATTAATCAAATTAAAGGTGTAAGCATCTTCGATACGGACACGTATGGCGAAGAGTTTATAGCGTGTCCGCTTCCGATGTGGCGCGGTGTCAAATATGAACTTTCTCCTTCATTCTCAGTTGCCGACGTACATGAAGACTTAATGCAGACCTTAAATGACGTTGATCATTGGGTCGTAGAGATTACAGGACCAAAAGCAGAACTGCTTGGTTATCTTGGATCTAAAAAAGGGAAAAGTTTAACAACAGGTCGTGACGTGAAAGTCAAGCCCGTATTTACAGACAAAGAGAAGCGTCAGATTCGTATCGAAGCTTTGTCACTATCTCATATTGTGAACGAATATATAGATAAAGTCTACAGTGGATCGATTGACAAAGATGAATTAAAGAAAATAGCTAAAGAAGTTCAAGGTGATAATGGGCAACTATTCGGAATATAAAGCTGCCTATTATCAAAGAAATAAGCAAAGACTGAATGAGAAAAATAGTCTCTGGGCGCACAATAATAAAGAAAAATCTGAAGTCATAAAAAGAAAATATCGCAATAAAAATAAAGCTGAGAAAGTTAAGTTAGATGCTTTATGGTATGACGAAAATCGCGATCATAAAAGTAATTATAGTAAGCTCTATAAGGTTAATAATAGAACTAAAATAAATGCTATTGCCGCTAAAAGAAGGGCAGCTTTATTAAATGCAACCCCATTGTGGTTGACCGAGCAACACAATAAAGACATAGAAGAGTTTTATATTTTGGCACAAGAGTTAGCGTGGCTAAACCAAGACGGTCAACCATTTCACGTTGATCATATTATACCACTTCAAGGTGTTAACTGTTCTGGCTTACATGTGCCTTGGAACCTTCAATTACTTCATCCTAGTATAAATCTGAGCAAGAAGAACAAAATATAAGCTTCTCCGCTCTGGTATAATGAAGTCAGGTGGAGAACACCCTTAGGAGTTAGTATGGATAACAAAGAAGTAAACTTGGAGGAGTATGTCGACCAGCGTCGCTGGCTATTGAACAACGGCTTGATTACTGACGATATCAAAAACCAACTGTTTCTTTGTGGATCTATCGTTCACAAGGAAGTGCAAGCTGTTGAGCTTGATCTGGATCTAACTGGCGACAATAAGGTCGTTCATTATAAGATTTATGTCGAAGCAAAACTTCTTAAAAAGATTGCACAATACGAGGTTCTCTCCAAGTCCACCACCCTGTTTGGGATGTGGCGCTTTAAGAGACTCCTCAAGAAAGAGGGAGCTCTAGACTTCAGACAGATCCTTAACACCTTTGTTAAAGACTACTGCGGCCCAAAATGGAGCGTTACCGTACAAACCGTGGACTTCAACAGCTATGTAGAAGGACTCGGAGATAAAAGTGAAACCGACGGCAGAAGTCAGCAATCTAATCAATTGCCTGACTAACAACGAAGACGCGCGTCAAGATTTATGGGTCCACTATCTCAGTGGAACCCCCGTTGAATCGCTAAGTGCCCGCTTGACAGAAACTCAAGTGGAATACTCCGATGATCTAGAGCTGCGCAAAGCAGTATGGGCTTTGGTCCAGACCCCTCTCTCCGACGAAATGTCCAATTTCCTACACACCAACTTTACAGACTATGAACGCTCAGTAATTTGTCTTTTAGCACTCGGATTAGACGCAGGTCAAATTTCTGTTATAAAAGGTATCAGTGAGGTACGTATTAGGCAGTCTATAGCAACTATCAGGTATAATAAGGTTTGGAATGAATACCGCCAAACCGTGCATAAAGTGCAATCAACTAAAAAGTAGTGCAGATTTTGATAAAGGTCGAAATCAGTGCAAAACTTGTCGTAAAGACTATTTAAAGTCTTATTACTCTTCATATTATGAAGATAACAAAGAGTTATTGCTTTCTGCTATGTCTTCTTATAAAGATAATAATAGGGTCAAAATTAGAGTTAAACAGTCTGCACGCTCTAAAAATAGACGTATGTCAGATCCGCAATATAAATTAGCTAGTAATCTTCGTTCTAGATTAAGTCATGCGCTTAAGAATGGTCAAAAAGTAGGTTCTGCTATATCGGATTTAGGTTGTTCAATTGAAGAGCTGAAGAAGCATATAGAAAATCAATTTATTTCAGATATGTCATGGTCGAATTATGGTAAATGGCATATTGATCACATTAAGCCCTTAAGTTCATTTGATTTAACGAACCCAGAAGAACTAAAAAGTGCTTGTTATTACACCAATCTTCAGCCAATGTGGGCTGAAGATAATTGGTCTAAAGGTTCAAAATGGCGTTAAAGAAGAACCTGACAGACGATGAAAAGTACGGTTTAAGCGAAGAAGAGATCAAACTCGCTACAAAGTATCTTCGTAAGAACAAAACAGCTGGGGCCCTAGCCGATCTAGAGGCTGCCAAGTTGTATGAACTGTTCCTCTTGGGTGACTCGATCCCCAAGATCGCGCAACAGTACCCAAATTACCCAGTTTCTCAAATTGCACTTACCGCAGCTCTTCGTGGCTGGGCAAAAGACCGCGACAAGATGCAACACACCCTCCAAGACAGGGTTCGCGCTAAAGTGGTTAAATCGGTCCTAGACCAGGTTGACTTCTTGACCTCAATGATGGCCGTAGCTAATACGGAACACTTAGAGGCCATGATGCGTTATGTTCATGATCCTATTAACAATCCCAAGCCTGCTATGCGAGTTACGAGTATCAAAGAATACAAGGATGTCGCTGAGACACTTTATAAGATCGTAGCTGGCGCAACTGGTGGTGGAACTGGTAAGGGCAAAGAAAAATCTCCAATGTTTGAGGCACTAACTGCTCCCCAAAATAGGGAAGAAGTTGAAGTTGAAGAGGAGTTTGACATCACTAAGATGGCTGACGCCCTTCCAAAGGCTTCCGGTAAAGAATAATGGGAAGATCTAAAATTAACATTATTTGCAGTAAGTGCGAGAAGCAGGCCTGGACAAAAGGCTTATGTTCTGCTCATTATAAGCAAGAATATTATGTTAACAATAGGGATAAAGAAAGTACTTCTAGGTCTGAGTATAACAAATCAGTTCCTGAGAAGATGGCTGAAAGAAAGCGCAAGCGAGAACAAACTGATGTTTGTTATAAGCTTGCAAATCGTCTTCGTCATAGACTCAATAGTGCGATTAAGGGCGGCGGATCTATTGAGCATTTAGGTTGTACAGTAGAAGAATTTAAAGTACATTTAGAGAACATGTTTGAGCCAGGAATGAGTTGGAACAATCATACAACTTACGGTTGGCACATAGATCACATAATCCCTTTATCTAAGGTTGATCTAAAAAATGAAGCAGACTTAAAAAAGGTTTGTCATTATAAGAATTTGAGACCACTTTGGTGGGATCAAAACTTAGGAAGACGTTATGGCAAAGAAAGTTAAAAAGGTGATAACTCTAGAGCAGGAAAGAAAACTTCTGTTAAAGCCTTGCAAGACACCTGCAGAAGCAAAAGCGTGGATTAAGTACTTTCTTAACTTGGAACTTCCAGATGTCACTGTCTCTCGTTACTCCGACACCAATCCTTTTATGGTTATCTGGGAAGTGTACGACATCTGTGTTAATGGCAACAACCCAAATAAGATTAAAGAATTACTGTTCGTCGCTGGTCGGGGATCTGGAAAGACTCTCGGTATGGCGATTGCCGAGCTCATGGTGCTGATGCATAATCAGCGTGAAGTTGTTCACGTAGGTGCGATCCTTAACCAGGCTGAACGTTGTTACGCGTACCAGAAGAACTTCCTCTACAACCGCAAACTGAAGCCCCTGGTCTGTCCAGATGACATTCCCGAGGACAAACGGATCCTAGAGAAGGCCAACATGTCGAAGAGTCTCTTCAACATCGGGGGCGAGAAGATTACGCTTGAGGTTATTCCGTGTACGCTTAAAGCTTGTAACGGACCTCACGTTCCACTAGTTGTTGTCGATGAGATCGATACCGTTTCCGGTGAGGGCGTTAAAGCTTTCGCTGAGATCAACGGTATGCTTGACTCACGCCCGGGCAAGCCTGCGCTCCGCGTAGGTATCTCAACTCGTAAGACTCGTTACGGTTTGATGAATGCTCAGATTGAAAACGCAGAAGCTGAAGGACGTACTGTCCGCCGCTGGACTGCATTCGAGTTCGTAGAGCGTTGCACGGATGAAAGATCCGGAACAGATAAAATTCCACTCTTCGTTAACCAAGATGTCATGGAGGTCCTTACTGAAGAACAGTTCTTGAAAAAGGACCGTGTTAAACAAAAAGACTACACGATGTATGAGGGCTTTACTGGCTGTGCCACATGCCCTATCTTCTCTATCTGCTTGACGGATGCTAAGAAACAGACTTCCACATCACCAATGCTTAAGAATCTGGACGTCGATTTGATCCAGAAGGTTAAGACCGGTGGATCTGACTGGGCACTTGCTCAGCTCATGAATTTAAAGCCCTCAGTTGAAGGCATCATCTACCGTGAATTCGAAGAGAAGACTCACATCAAGGACTGGAACCAGATGTGGATGATTCTCACTGGTAAAGAGTTCCCAGGTGAGTGCACACACGATATCTTCGTTGCAAAGTGCCATGAGATGCACCTTCCGTGCTACGCCGGGATTGACTGGGGATATTCATCACCTAACACCGTCGTATTTTTCTTTATGGATAAGCGCGACAACGTCTTTATTGTGAAGACAGATGGTATGACCCAGATCTCGTCTCCAACTTGGATTCACCATATTAAGACTAAGTACCACAATAAGTACCGCGTCCAATTATATGTTCCTGACCAAGCGGATCAGGGCGCTATTCAGGAAATGCGTAAAGCTGGTCTGCCCGCACATAATGACGCGAAGAAACCCGAAATCATGACGGGTATCCAAGTCATTAAGAAGCTCTTAAAAGTTCCAGGCGGACAAGAAGCGAAACTCTTTATGGCACGAGACACTACGTCTCATATCCAATCTGAGTTCAGTCTTTATCACTATAAGCTAGATGCTGCAGGCGAACCTACAGATCAACCGGATACTGAGAACGATCACTGGTTAGATGCCTTGCGTTATCCGCTCAGCGTTCTCCTTGGTAAAGCTCAAATTATTCTTGGTGGCGGAATGGATCTAGAGACATCCGCAGACATTAGAGGCAATGATGGCACATATAGCAGAACACCCACTGCTGCAGAGTTTGCCACAACACAGGGAATCCCGTTTAGTCAGAACGAGCAAGACGCCTCTAAGATGGGTAAGATAGGAAAGAAGTCTGAACTGGACGATGATGGCGGCGACGACTCTGGAAGCAATTCAGGATTTCTTTGGTCTTTTTAGTGTTTATATGGTATTATTAAGTTATGAAGTTTTGCCCATCTTGCAATCAAGAAAAATCTAAGTTAGATTTCTATACAAATAAAAGAACACCTGATGGTGTCAGCTATACCTGCAAGTCTTGTATGTCCGCATATTCTAAACAGTATAGGGCCGACAATGAGGCTAGATTAGCACAATTAAAGAAAAACTGGTATGTCGAGAATAAGGAAGAAGCTCTTGCTTATGCTGCTGAATACTATCAGCAGAATAAAGAAGAAATAATTAAAAAAGTAGTTAATTATCGCTCTAAGAGATTAAAAACCGATGTAGAGTTTCGATTACAGAAAAACTTGCGGCATAGGTTGGGTAAGCTACTAAAACAGCAATCTTCGTCTATAGCTGTAACATTTCTAGGCTGTTCTTTAGAAGAGTTCAAACTTCATCTTGAGAGAAATTTTCAACCTGGTATGACTTGGGATAATTATGGGTCAAGAGGCTGGCATATAGATCATAAAATGCCCCTTTCGGCATTTAATCTTCAGAATGAAGAAGAAGTGAAGAAAGCTTGTCATTATAGCAATCTTCAGCCGCTCTGGTGGCAGGACAACCTTTCAAAGAGTAATAAGGTAGAATAGCTACATGGCATTATGGGACGACTGGATCAAAAAACAAATCAAGGGCGAAATTGACGAGCTGCTTAAAGCAGACGGCGTTTCTCTTCAAAATGAAACCCCTGCAACTGCACCTACTGGTATGGTTCAAGGTGCCTATACTGCGGACATTCTTCCGGATGGCAACACACTTCCAGATGGTTCTAAAGACATCGGTCGTAAGTCGCTGATCGATGACCCGTACTTCGACAACCTGACAACTCAGGTTAACTATAAACACAAGCTGTCGCGTCTTACTAACCGGATGCTTAAAGAAGTATCTATCCGTGACTGGTTGGTCTCATCGATCATCCAAGCCCGTGTTGATACCCTTTTGCGCTTCTCGCGTCCCGAGCACCGTCGCCATGAGATGGGTTTCCGCTTTGTTAAGAAAGACCATAACGCTGAGTACACTCAAGATGAGCTTGGCGAAATTGCAGCATTAGAAGACTTCATCTACCACTGCGGCCGTAAAGAAGGAACCCCTGTCGAAGATCGCATGATGTTCGGCGAATTCCTTAAGCTGATCGTGCGTGATGCTCTTACTTTCGGTCACGTTGCTATTGAAAAAGTTAAGACACGTAAGGGTGGATTGCACCGCTTCCGTCCATTGCCAGCTGAGTCCCTTTACCTGATCAACCGTCGCATGTCGAAGGAACAAGTAAAACAAGAAGACAAAGCTGCCAATAATACTTACCGCGTACCGGTAAGCGATAACGATCCTAAGCAGAACCAAGAGATCAATGATGTAATTCCTGAGTTCTATAAGTACGTACAGATGTCGTACAACATGCAGCCTATTGCTCACTTCGGTGAGGAAGATCTTATTTTTAAGAACTTTAATCCGCAAAACTTTGCAGATTCAAACGGTTATTGCTACTCTCCTTTGGAGTTGGCGATCATCAACATCACTAACCACTTGAACGTAGAGAATTACAATGCTAACTTCTTTACTCATGGTTATGCTGCACGAGGCGTTCTCCACTTAAAGGGAACTGTTACTCAGTCTCAGCTGATGAACTTCCGTCGTCAGTTCTATAACACCATCTCTGGTCAGCAGCACGCTTGGCGTACTCCGATCGTTGCTGGTCTTGATGAAGTTCAATGGGTACCAATGTCTGGTTCGGCGAAGGAGATGGAATACATCAACTTCAACAACCACTTAATGCGTATCGTTTGCGCTCAGTTCCAGATTGATCCAGTAGAGCTTGGTTTAGATTATCTCGTATCTGCTAATGGTAAATCACCTGCGCAGCAGTCGAACAACGAATACAAGATCACCTACTCTCGTGAGCGCGGTCTCTATCCGATCATGATGAACATCGAAGATCTCATTAACGGTGAGATCCTTCCTGGTGTTGACAAGGACCTGGCTAACAAGTACAAGTTCACATTTACTGGCTACACAGACGAGACTCCTCAGACTGAAATTGCACAAATGCAAGCTGAGATGACTGTTTGGAAGTCAATGAACGATCTTCTTATCCAGTCTCAAAAAGAGCGGTTGAAAACACCGGCCGGCGATCTTCCATTGAACCAGGCTTTCTGGGCCCTAGTCGAAAAGAATTACACTCGTGGTGAAATCCGTGAGATTTTCTTTGGAGACAAAGGTGCTGCAGAGCGTCGTGAGTTGCAATATATCCCTGGAGATCCAGCATTCATGTCTTGGCAGCAAACTATCCTGGCTATTGACTCTGCTAAAGAGCAAAAAGAACAGGCTGCACAACAACAGACTGCTGAGCAACAGCAACAAGCAATGCAAATGAAGTTGCAAGAGCAACAGCATGGTCATGCTGAAGCTGGACACAAGCGTGATCAAGAGAAGCATGAAATGGAGATGGAACAACTGAAGGCGCAAGCCGCAGCTGACGCCGTTCACCACGGCAACCCTCTCGCAGACGCTGCAAAGCAATTCGGAGCTTCGGGAAGTTCTAATATTGGTGGTAAAGTTACTGCCAACCCGATCAATAAGTTAGATGAGTGAGTTATATGTTTATAGAGGTCGCATGGTTTCATATAGAGACTATGCGGCCTACTGTCAAGTACTCCGGGTATTATTTCGTCTAGAGGTTATAGACGAACAAGTAGTACTTGATTCCGTTCTGGAGTTCATACCGTTCTTTGTATAATCTCTTCTGATGAGGAGATTTCAATGTCGTTAGTAATACTTGAAGGATTAGACCGTACCGGGAAATCTACAATTGCCGACTATTTCGAAACCCTCGGTTTTGAAAAGCTTCACATGTCTGCTCCTCCAAAAGGCACGACATCAGACCAATACCTGCAAGACATCGTTGAGTTAGTTTCTTCTGCTGCAAACAAAGATATGGTTCTTGACCGTTCTCACTATGGTGAGTTGGTATGGCCACAGGTTTATGGACGTAAAGCTCTTCTCGACGACGAGGCAATTGAAATGATCCGTGAGATCGAGCAATCAGTTGGCGTTCAACGCCTCTGGCTGACAGATGATGATCTGAAGGGTCACTGGCAGCGTTGCGTCGACAATAAGGAGCCTTTGGACAAGGCCCAATTCACTCGCGCACGTGGACTGTTCTCGTCAATGGCACAGCAGTATGGATTTGAGAAAGTAACGTTACAGACGTTCCTGAAACAGTTCCCAGATGCACAGTCTATTGTAGACGCACAGAAAGCAACAGCTTTAGAAACTAAAACTTATCAGGTTACTGGTTCTGGCGATCAGCAAGTAACTACAGAAGTAGATACAACTAAGGTTGTTTCATCTACTGTAGCTAAGTATCCAGGCAAGAGCCCAGAGCAACACAAACTTGAAGTTGCTAACGCAATTAACGGTATTCTTGCAAAGCCTATCCTCAAAAGCAAAGCTGCAGTGTATATTGATCTGGAGAATGAAGTTCGTAACTTCCTCACGACCAAACTAGGCAAGCTTCTTGGTGGACAGCAAGAGACTTCTTTGACTAACGAAGAAGTAAAGTTCTATAAAGAGATGTATAAAAGAGCTATGACTAAAGGAGCAAACTAATGAAGGGTTTTCGTGTACCGCCTCAGCCTAACAAGAAAGAGGCACAACAAGCAGTTCAAACTGAGTTGGCTAATATCCAAATGGCTAGTCGCATCTCGCAGATGATGACACAGCAATTGATGGAAAACGTCAAGAACATGAAGCAAGACCTCGGTGGAGCGCTTCAGCAGTTGATGGAAGTTCAATATAAGTTGAAAGCTATTCAAAAGCATTTCAACCTCAATGAAGCAGAGTTGAATGAGCTCTCTAACGCTCAGCGCCTGGTTGATTTTAACGAAGCAGCAGATAACGCTGACGTTCGTGAAAACCTGGTGGCAGCTGATGCTATCAGTGAAGATTCAACGATCACTATCACTTCTGTTGCAAAAAACGACAAAGGTGAGGATCAAGGCATCTTCCGCTCACGCCTTAAATTGTCCGAGTCTGGCGTTCCTGCTCTGATTCAAGACTTGCAAGGTAAAGGCGTTGGCGATAAAGTAACTGCTAAATTGAATGGTCTTGACCATGAAGTAGAAGTTCTCTCTATTCGTAATCCTTCGCCCTCAGCTTCGCTTGAGGTCGTACAGTAATGTCTAATACACCAGCTCAAAAGATGGATAAGAGATGTCCAAGACGTCTCGAAGACATGCCGGACAGCTGGTGTCCGCTTGCAGTTCTACGTTTAAAAGCTATCCGTAATGCAGGTCGTGAGCTAACTGAAGACGAAGAAGCGTTACTGCCCGGGTGTCCCTGGGCCGTAGACCACCAGTTAGCTCACTATTGCTTCTTCGAATATCTTACTAAGTTTACCACAGAAAACTCGATCTCTGATATCGAGCTGGCAGGACTTCTTAATGTCTCGGTTGATACTGTTAAAAAGATTGAGAAGGGCGCTCTTACCAAGATGCGAGACCATAGCACCTTTTCAGATCTTAAAAAGGGTGGGGAACAAGTTGTTTCAGACTCCGATAGTCCGGACTATAAGATATACAGATGAAATTATTTAAACTTTTTTTGGGAAGCAAACATATAAAGTTATATAAAGATCCACTAATATCTTTAATTGAATTATTAATGAAACTTGAATTACAGGCTGATATCGCATATCCGCCCATTAAACCTATTGATGTGCTTGGTAAATTTGAAGTAGAAGAGTTGATATGACTTACTTTTAAGCCAGTTAACATGATACAATAAAACCATGTCAATTGGAATTTACTGTATTAGAAATATAGCAAATGATAAGCGTTATATAGGCTCTTCTAGAAATATAGAGGCCCGCTGGCGTGTTCACAAAAGTCATCTCCGTCATCGTAAGCATCACTCAGATCATCTTCAAAAGTCATACAATCTTGATAATTGTTTTTCTTATGAAATATTAGAGCATGTTGCTGATTTATCTAAGTTAGAAATAAGAGAACAATATTGGGTTGACTATTTTCAGTCATATAAAAGCGATTATGGCTACAATGCTGTAAAAACAGTATCTAAGATCGATCCACAAAGAATGCGTGAACGCTGGGCAAAACCGGGTGAAAAAGAAGCACAATCTGTTCGCATGAAAACTATATGTTCTTCAGCTGAACATAAATTTAAGCTGTCTAATGGTCATATAGAATACTTTCGTGATCCTAATAATCGATTGAAAAAGTTAGAACAAATACCTCATAAAAAGATGGTTCGCCATATAGAATCTGGCAAGATCTATCTATCTATCTATTAATCAGGCAGCTAAGAGCTTAGGTGTTTCTATTGTTAAGATAAGAGATAGCGCTAATGGCAAAAGAAGGTCAAATGGTGGAATCTCATTTGAATGGGTAAATCATGAAGAAACGTAAACCTTTAGAAATTGATGGTGTTCTTGGTTCTGAGTTAAGAGATACTCAAGGCGAAATGCTGTCAGTTGAGGGTGCTGATATATCCGAATTAGAAGCTGGTCGTGGTCGCTGGAATGATAATCATGGTAAGGGCTTTTTTAATTCTATTGGTCGTATCACAAAAGCTAAAAAAATCTTTAAAAAAGAAGATTGCGAAGACGATAGGCAGAGATATTATTGGGATAAAATCAAAGCACCATATATCTATGGGGCTGGATATCTTTATGATGATGACGACCATCCTAATGCCAAAGCCGCTGCTGCCATCTTACGTAACATCCATAAAGCAGATACACCGTTACAGTTGAAAGCTTCAGTTGAGGGTGGCGTCGTAGCGCGCGGCATTAAAGATCCATCTCTTTTAGCTAGAACAAAAATCCATTCCTGCGCTTTAACTTTTACTCCCGCGAATAATGCCACATTAATTGAACCCATGAGTCTTAAGAAGTCTCAGTATGATGAGATTGCCGATATGCTTCTAATCAAATCGGTAATGCACTTGGCTCAGACAAACGTTCCATCGTTCCGTCATATTGCTAGAGATGCATCTGCTACTAAGGTACAGAACAATCTCGCCAAACTAGTTGATTTAATGAAGGAATTAGGAATTGAAGGCGAGATCACCATACCTTCAAAAGAATCTATTCTTCGTAAAGCTTTAGAGCAAAAGATACAGTCGAATCTTGAAGAGATTCACGCTAAGATGGCTTCTCTAAAAAAAGAAGAACTAGAAAAAGCGAAGATGAAGAATGCTATGACTGCTGCCGGTATAGGCGCAGCAATGGCTCTAGCTCCATCGATGGTTTCTTCGAGTGAACCAAAGGTTCAAAAACAACCTGTCGTACAGCAGCAAGTTAATCCTAAGGTTGAATTAAACGATGTGTTAGCTAATACCAGCAAGCAGTATCCATTGCTTGGTGCTATTGCTAACGTTGAATCCTCAAATGGAAAGAACCTTCAGCATAAGACAATGAACGAAGGTATTCACAAGGGAATGACTGCTGGTGGACCTTACGGAATGATGCCGCACTCTGCTGCATTTATCCTTCAAAAAGATCCAGAACTTGCTAAAAAGTACCCTAAGCTTTTAGCTTCGGCAAAAGATGTTAGCAAGCATCATAAAGATTTTACAGACGCCTTTAATAACGATCCGCAAGCCGCAGCCGACTTTGCAGTCGCCTTTTATAAGAGAAACAAAGGGAAGACTAAGTCCGACCAACAGTTGACTTACAGTTGGCTGAACGGTTTGAAGGGTTCGTGGGACAAATATAAAGAGGGCGGCGAACAAGCTCTCGATGAGCATCCTTATGTTCAGAATGTTATGAAGGAATATAGCAAACTGAAGCCTAAGAAAGCCGAGAAACCTAAGCAAGATAAGCCACTTAAGAAGGCTATGACTGCTGGGTATGGCGGTGGTGGAAGCCCTGGCGCTTTATCAGGTGGTGGAGTACTCCAAAGCGAAGCCTTGGACGAAGGACGGTCGAAACTAAAATATATTAGTTGCGATAATTGTGGAAAAGAGCAAGTCTACTCGAAACACCAGGTAAAATGTAGGGAGTGTGGTCACGGTATGAGTTTTGAAAAGCTCTATGGTGCCATGCGCGGTAACAAGAAGTAACGGCTACGTGTTTAAGTCTAGGCACGTGGTATATTTAATAAGAAATTGAGTTGAAACTCAAATTGTAAAAGGAGATAACCTCATGGCAAATTCTGTAGCTATTCTTAACAAGATGGCTCGTAACGCGACGATGCTCGGTCAGACTGTTGTGTCACAAAGTCAAACTGCAGTTGTAATCGCTAACGGTTCAAACAACCTCACAATCAGCTACGCTAATGCAGTATTCAGCCCCGCTGTTGTTGGTGGCGTTGATCCTACTGTTAGCCCGTACCTTGGTATTGGTGTTGGCAACCCTGGTCAGCTGGTTCTCCAGTCTGCAACTGGAACGACTGTTCCGACTGTAATCGACGGAGCTATTGCAGCTCAAGTTCTTTGCATGTTGGCAGCTCTTGCTAACGACATCATCATCATGTCTGATGACGGTGTAACGCAACTCGCACGTATTCGTGGTCAAAGCGACATCATCGGCCTTGGTCAGTAATCTTAAACAGAACACTGATGAAAGGAGACGATCATGGATAACAAACTTACTAAAAGCCTCACCGATCTAATCGACGAGACTCTGATGGAACTTGACGAATTGCGTAAATCGCGTTTCGCCCCAGCTGAGATCAAAATCGAAGGTCCTGGTGCTGGTATCGACGGAAAGCCTTCTAATGGTGACCTTCACGCTAAAGGTGAAGACGCTAAAGACGAAGACAAAGACGAAGATAAAAAAGACAAAGACATGGACAAAGGCGAAAACGAGCTTGCTGCAAAAGGCGAGAACGAAGAAGCCGCTAAGTCTGACAAAGATGACAAAAAAGACGATAAAGACGAAGACAAAAAAGATAAGAAAGACAAGGACGCCAAAGGCGGACAAGAGCACGAAGCTGAAGAGCGTAAGGCTATTGGAAAACTTGCTGACTTAGCTGATATGAAGAAATCTTTAGACGCTTCTGAGTCTCTTATGAAGAGCTATGTTGAAGAGCGCGTTGCTCCTCTCGAAGCTAAACTTTCTACGATCCTTGACTTAGTCAATAAGATTGCAGATCAGCCTGTTGCTCCTCGCGGTGCAACTGCTAGAACTACCCCACTGTTGAAATCAGCAGATGAAGGTGATTCTGAACCACTAACAAAGGCTCAGGTAGCTTCCAAGCTATTTGAATTGAAAAAATCGGGTACTCGCGTTGACTCTTTAGATATTACTAAAGCTGAAATGGGACAGGACCTTAAACAAATCGCTAAGAAATACGAGATTTCGTAATCAAAGGAGAATGCGAAAATGATGACTGATGCAGTTAATCAAATTCTACAGGGGCTTGATCAAGGTCTCGTGTCTACACAGGACGTCGAGAACCTGAATAAAGCAATTACCGCCGGATACGGTGGAGCTGGTAAACCTACAGACCTCACTTATGGTGGTGTCCTTCAGGCTGAATCGTTGGAAGCTACGCTTAAGAGCGTAACCTTCGACATGAAGAACCTGAAAATGTGGCCTGCTATCTCCGTTGATAAGGCATACAATCTGTTCGAGCAATACAATCGCTTGATCAGCTACGGTTCAGACTCAGCACCTTACATTGGTGAAGGTGGAGCGCCGATCGAAGAAGATTCGACGTACGTTCGTGACGGACAAAAGATCGTGTTCTTCGGTACACGTCGTAAAGTCTCTCACCAAATGACTTTGGTCCGTACTACTGTTGGCGACATCGTTGCACAACAGGCAAAAGAAGGTACTATGCACCTTCTGAAAAACGTTGAGCGTGAGATGTACTGGGGCCATGGCCACTTCCTCAATCGCTTGACTGGTGCTGCTAACGGTTCGCCTGCTGATCTTCCACAGAACAGCATCGCAATGAGTGGTTTGCTTCAACAGTTGCTTAAAGGTGACCAAGACGTTCTGATGCGTTCTGGTGACTTCGAAGGTTACGGCGACGCTCAGTCGATCGCTCAAAACCTCGGTGGTAACGTTATTGCTCAAGATGATATCGAGCGTCTCGCAGTTATCGCGTTGGAAAACTTCGGTTCTCCTTCGGAACTCCACATCGAACCAGCTGCTTTGTCAGCGTTCGTGAAGCAGTTCTATCCTCAGTTCCGTTCAGCTCCGGGCCTTTCTAACCAAACAGTTGGTTATGATGTTTCGAAGATGACGACTACTGCAGGAACGGTTGACTTCAAGCCGAACTTGTTCTTGCGTCCTCGCAGCGGAGCTCGCGCTCTTGCTGTAAGTGCTCTCGCTCCTGCTCCTGGCGCTCTCGCGATCGCTTCGGCAGCTTCTGGTACTGGATCGCAGCTTGTTGCTGGTACTTACCAAATCAAGGTTACCTTGGTTAACGACGCTGGCGAATCTATCCCTACACAAGGTGCTGCTGTTACTTTGACTCAAGGTCAAAACATCACGCTGACTGTTTCGGGAATGCCTGCTAACGTGAAGTACTTGAAAGCTTACATCTCTGCTCCAGGCGGCGCTGTTGGAACTGAAAAGTTCTGCGGTAACTTCGCTAACCAAGGTAACACAACTTACCTGATGGCTGGTGCTCTGCAAGCTGGTCTTGGCGAAGCGTTCTTGCTTGATATGTCGGCTGAGTGCATGAAGTTTAAACAACTTGCACCTTTGTCGAAAATCAACTTCGCAATCGTTACGACTGCTCTTGAATTCGCTATCGTGATGTACGGCGCTCTGTTCGTATACACTCCGCGCTTCAATTGTCTTTTTGAAAACGTGGGAAAATAATTGTTAAATAAAATCAACTAGTTAGAAAACCGGAAGCAATTCCGGTTTTTTAATATATAACTCTTATTTAAGAACGTAGTATAATGAAATCATGAAAAACTGTAAGAGATGCGATAAAGAGATACCAAGAAATAACTACTGCGGTAAGTGCTATACGCTTAACTTTCGAGAGCGTAATCCAGGTCGTATGGAGGAGTTATGTGCTAAGTATTATGAAGAAAATAAAAATCATGTTATTTCTAGAGTGAAACAATATAATAAAGAAAATTCAAAACAAGTTAATGCTACTCATAATGAATGGGTAAAACGAAGCAATTACTTTAATAATCGCTATAATACTGATATTCAATACAAACTAATTAAAATCCAGCGTGCGAGAATTCATGCGGCTCTTCACGGAAAGAATAAATCCCAAACTACTCAAGAGCTAATCGGCTGCTCAACTGAATTTCTCAAAGACTATATAGAATCAAAGTTTGAACCAGGTATGACTTGGAATAATTATTCTGTTAATGGTTGGCATATCGACCACATTAAACCGATTTCTCTATTTGATCTAACGGATCCAGACCAATTAAAAGAAGCCTGTTGCTATATAAATCTTCAGCCAATGTGGGCGGAAGAAAACCTTAAGAAATCCAACAAAACTATAGAGTAGAATAGAGATATGTTCGGAATCACTATCGATGAACTTGAAATACTCTCTAAAGCCGTAGATCCTAAGGATCTCAAAGCGTTCATTACACATTCGAAAGTGATGAATGATAAGAATGCGAAGATGCCTGCGCGTGTTAAAGCTGCAGAAGAAGTCTTCCGTCTAGGTCTTGCACACTCTAAAGCAAACCCCAAAGAACCGCCTCTTAAAGCACTCGCCGCAGACTTTACTCCTGAGCTAGAAGCACCTGTTGCTCCAGCACCAGTCGTAGCAGAACCAAAGATTGATCCACCTACTGGTGCAGCACAAGCTGGTCCTGTAGTAAATGTTCCTACTCCAGCCGAAGTTCCATTCCACGAGGAATTTGCGAGACATCACGGCGGAGACCCTAAAGCTATTAAAGCCACTTTCGATGCTATGACTCCTGAGCATTTGGCAACTACGAAAGCATGGCACGCAGAACAACTTCAGAACAAGATGCAGAAGAGCGTAGAAACACTCTATACGCTATTCCAGACACTCAAGAAGCAGCTATAACGGTTGATTCTAATCGTCGTCTGTATAATGTCTCTATGAAAAAGGCACGTTATATCTGTCTCGAAGGCACTGAAGGCGTAGGAAAAACAACTCAAACGCAGAAGTTGGTAGATACCCTTCGCGCGCGAGGATACACCGTATTGCAAACGAAAGAACCGGGCACACCTCTCGTTCCGTTGACAATGGCGTTGCGAGGGATCATGTTGGACAATCAATACGATGCTGTTCTGACGAAACCTGCAAGAGAATTTATCTCTCAAGCGATCCGTTCTATTCATCTCGAACGACTTATCGTTCCTTCTCTAAACGAATATGATTTCATCATTCAAGACCGAGGTATCCTCAGTGGATATGCTTACGGTACTGCATGCGGCAATCTTACCGAAGATCTCATCAGTATGGCTAATCAGAACGTTGATTCTGCCGATAATCAGCTCGGAATCTTCCCTCCTTCCGCAGAGCAGATCTATGAGACTGTAATATATCTTCGAGGGGATTCTGTCAAAGGTTTGGCTGCGGCCAAACAGGCGAAGCAGGAATTTTCTGCTGGCGACGCGATGGAATCTCGTGGAAACGATTTTATTAGTAAGTGCGCATTTTACATGGATAAGCTGTCCGAGCGCTTTAACACTGTTAGAATAGACGTTGACGGCAAGTCAATTGAAGATGTACATAACGAGATACTTGCCGGTCTCGGATTGGGGAAATGATGGCTAAGTCCAAGGCGCGTAAAAAGAAACAGTTGACTGGCCCGAAAGTGCTGATCTTTGATATCGAGACCGCTCCTATCATTGCACACGTTTGGAGCCTATGGGAAAACAATGTATCCCTCAACCAGATCGTGTCCGATTGGCACGTCTTGAGTTGGAGCGCTAAATGGCTCGGAGACGCGCCTAATAAGGTCATGTATATGGACCAACGCGGCGCTAAGAACATTGAAGACGACAAGAAGATTTTAGAAGGTATCTGGAATTTGCTTGACGAGTGTGATGTCGTTATCACACAGAACGGTAAATCGTTCGACCAGAAGAAGTTGAATGCACGCTTCATCCTGAACGGCTTCCAACCGCCTTCTTCATACAAGCATATCGACACTAAAGTCATTGCCTCTAAGCATTTCAAGTTCACGTCGAACAAGCTTGAGTATATGACCGACAAATTGAACAAGACCTATAAGAAGCTTAAGCATACTAAATTCCCGGGACACGAGATGTGGGCCCAGTGTTTAGCTGGTAATCTTGAGGCTTGGAAAGAAATGGAAGTCTACAATAAGTATGACGTCCTTGCCCTTGAAGAGCTTTACAACAAGCTTATCCCTTGGGATAACAGCATCAACTTTAACGTTTATCATGATGAGGTAGATCACGTGTGCAAATGCGGTAGCACTACATTCATTAAGAACGGCTTCTACTATACTTCTGCAGGCAAGTTCCAGAAACACAAGTGTCGCAGCTGTGGAGCCGAACACCGCGATAAAGAAAACCTGTTCAGTAAGGAAAAGCGCCAATCACTCAAGATGGCGACCCCTAAGACGTAATGAAAACGTGTTCGGATTGTAAAGAGACTAAAGAATTATCTGACTTCAAAACAAGAAAGTCAGGTGTTTTGTACGCTAAGTGTAGATCTTGCTGTTACATAGATGATGTGTCTTGGCGCAACAACAATAGAGATCGATACAGAGCTGGACAGCTGAAAGCAAAATTTGGCATCACTCTGGAAACTTATAACCAGATGTTGGCCCAGCAAAATGAAAGATGCTTGGGATGCAACAAGCATCAGTCTGAATTGAAGATTAATATGGCTGTAGATCACTGTCATGGGACAGGTAAGATTCGCGGCCTTTTGTGTGACGCCTGCAATAAGGCCGTTGGCTATATGAAGGATAACCCTTTAGTTGCTGATAACCTTGCAGCCTACTTAAGGAAGTTCTAATGCACTTTAAAGAGCTTGAAACAAAATACTATGCTGACGATATCGACATGGCTGATTTCATCAAGCTCGTGCAGCCTCTTAACCCTACATGGATGATGGTATCTTCATATGATGACTACTTTGTCAACGACTCGGACGAATTCATCAGATACCGTTACCATGAACACATGGGTGAGCTTACGATCAAACGGAAGACAACCGGAGCTAATAATAACAACCGTGTCGAGGTCAACGTCCCGACTGACGGTAAATCTGGTGCGGCTATTGAAGCTTTTGCAAGTCTGTTAGGCTATAAGAAGAACTTCTCTATCTTTAAGACCTGCAAGATTGCGTTCCTTGAAAAGGCTGTACTAGTCTATTACATCGTCTACGACGAAAACCTCAATGAAAAGAAGCGGTTTATCGAAGTAGAGGCTAAGGAAGATTACGCTTGGGCCTCTGAGGAAGAAGCCTGGGCCATGGTTGTACAGTATGAAGATATGCTGGCCCCGCTAGGTATCTCAGCTAAGAATCGACTTAAAAAGTCACTATACGAGATGTTCAAGAAATAAGATACTCGACAGCTCTCTTTAGGGTCTCTGGATTATCAAAACTGTTACCTAAAAGCGTATTGCAGTTTTGACATAAGAGACCTCTAATTTTACCTGTCTTGTGGCAATGATCGACAGCTAGTCGCTTTGCAAACTCTGTCCTATTTCTTTTACAGATCTTACAATTGCCCTCTTGTTCTATATACATTTGCTCATAAAGTTCAGGAGTAATTCCATACTCCCTCTTTAGATCGCGGTATCTCTTTTTAGAATAATTATTGTCATTCCACTTTTTATTAGTGGCTTTATTCTTTTCAGGGTTAGCCGCTTTCCATTCTCTAGCGATACGCTTAGTACATTCTTTACAGCGTCCCTTTCGTTTAGGTGAAAATTTACCCTTATAGAAGTCTTCTTGTGATTTATGCTGTTCGCAAATAGTGCAATATACTGTTTCCATGCTTTAATTATATCATGTATCCGATGTTGAACCCGACAAATCACCTGAAACTTAATGTCAGGTTCTAGGTTCCAGACGCGGTATAATGTCCCTATAGTCTATAGGAGACAATACAATGCGTACAAGTAACCTGGCCAATGAGGCCGTCCGTCAAGCAGAAGTAGGCCAAGTTTGGGAAGAGCAGCTCTCAGGAGCAGCTGGTACCCTAGTTATGGATACATTCAGAACGTTCCGTGTCCGTGCAGCAGGTGCTGTAACCGTGACGATCGACGGAACACTCGCAGCAACAATGATTTCTGGCGAGATCCTTCTCTTCAATTCTGGAAGCGGCCAACCTGTTAATGTTGGAGCAATTCCTGGTGGACCCATGGGCGTAACAAGCCGTGCGTCACAAACCAATATCGTAATTACTGGAACGGCTTTCGTTCAAGTAGCGCGGGACAACGTCCGTAAAGTTAACCAGTAAGAGGTGATCTATGGAACTGAAAGGTTTCAGGGAGTTACTTCTTAAAAAAGCGGCTAACGACCCTACATTACAGACATTGATCGACGTCATGAAAGACGAGATCATTGCAGAGAAAGTTCTCGAATCTCTCGAGAAGATGGCTCGTCCGCAAGCGTCCATGGGACGTGGTGCGAACGCAGGCGTTACTGCATTCGGCAATCAGATGAAGAACAAAGATGTAGAAATGATGCGAGACGCATTGTCGCACCATATCAACCATCATAAGGCTGCTCTGAAAAACGGACAACGCGAGATCGCTGATCAACACTTGAACAAGATCATTCCTATGATGCACTTGGCAGGTCGCGCAGCAACTCACTCTAACGGTCAGTTGGGATTAGACTATACTCCAACAGAGCCGTGGGAAACAAACTACACTACAACTGAACGTCGCCCTGAGACTGGTAAACTTAAAGAAGGTACCAAAGGTCTCCGTCGCCGACTTAATTCTGCGTCAAGAGATAAGAATCCTCGATCTGTTCCGGATTACCGCTATCTTGAAATGGCTCCTCACGAAGGACATGCAGATACGGCAAAGTCTCCACACAAAGGTGGATACCCGTTCGAAGAGATACAACTCGGATCGCCTGCAAAAATCGATGCTAAAGAAGCTTACTTACACTCACAAGATGTAGGCAAGCAAGATGCATTCGTTCCGCACCCATTCGATGAGCATCCTATCCATGACATTGCAGAGCAATCGCAAGATGACTTGACGCCAGACAAGATGGCGGAGTTTGCTGATGCTATGCAAAACTGGGGCGGATCAGAGCACAACAAGAAATGGCTTGAAGGCGTTAAGCGTCTTCATGCCGCAGACCCGCAAGCATTCGCTGCTCGCGGCAAGACAAAACCTGGACATCATTTCGAAGGTCTTCCACTTGGTGAACAGCCGCACAAAGCAGCTGGACCTAAGGTTGATATGGCTTCGTTGCCACCAGAACTTGCTGCTAAGTTTGCTAACAAGGTTCCAGCTCCAGCTGCACCTACCGAACAAGCCGCACCTGCACCAGTTGCTCCAGCGCCACAACAAGCACCAGCATTATCGCCTGAGCACATTGCAAATCTTCCACCTGCGTTGCGCGCTAAATTGGGAGTTAAGTAATGGATAAATTAGAGAAGATCTATAAAAAAATGTTAGCCGCGAAAGAGCAGCTTGAAAAAGCTCGCCAAAAGATGGCTGATGAGTATGATCCAAATGAAGACCCATACGAAGGTGAAACTGAGTATGACGGCACTGATCGTGACTTTGATCCTGATGAAGAGAGCGATGACGCTGACAAATGGTTAGCAGAGAACGATCCAGCTGCTGCAAAGCCTGCTGACGAATACTCTGAATATGAGCCAGATGAAGACGACGAAGCTCATCGTGCTGCTATTGATGAAGATATGGGGTCTGAGGATTCACAATCTCCAATGGAATCTCCCGCTGCACAACAGCAAGCTGCTCCGGCCGCTCGCGAAGCAGTGGCACAAGGTGAAGGCAAGAAGTCTCGCTGGCAACAACCATCGCGTGAAGACCTCATGTCGATGCGTCAGTACACTCGTCCATGGGAACAACGCGCTCGTGAGGCTCAGCAATTAAAAGCTGATCCTTCTAAGAATCCGCAACTCGCTCGTCAAGGAAACATTGTTGAAGCTCGTAACGCATCTCATGGAGACCGTAACGCTGCTTACCGTGAGTATACTAACTCACCTGACTACAAGAATGCAGATCCTATCCAACAGATGGAGATGGACGATCAGTTCGAAAACAACTGGAAGCAACAGAACCCTGAGCATTTAAAGAATGCTTTGAACGCTCACCACGAGGCTCATGAAAAGGGGAAAGGCGCTAAAGATATTCACGCTGCTGCGAAAGATGCTCAGATCCGTAACATCATCTCTGGTGGTGGACACGGTGGTGAAGGCTACTCTCTTGAAGAAGGTATGCAACACGCTGGCGGAACTAAAGGCGAAGAAGGAACTCAAGCAACTGTTAAGCAGGATCCTGCTACGTCGTTTGCTATGGGCAACCAAGACTTCTTGCGTCAGTATGGTGAAGACTATAAGAATAAAGGCAAGAAGGTTGGAAACATCGATGAGATGTCTAACTATGACGAAGGCGCTAAGCGCGACGTTAAACGTATCCTTGGTGAAGGTCCTAGCAAGAATCCTCAGTTTGAGAAGTTCTTCGAGCACTATCATCCAATGATTGGTATGTCTGCTAAGAAAGCTTTAAACACTCTTGGATTGGATGCTAATCATCCAGACATCGATCATTCTATGCTTCATGAAGCTGGAATGCACGGTCTTATCCAAGCGATGAATGATTATGATCACGACAACCCTTCAAAGGCTTCGTTTGCAACTCACGCGGGCAACAAAATTCGCGGATTACAAATGACTGCTTTGAAGAATCAAGATGCTGTTCCAACTGAAGTGCGCGCTGCACAGAAGAAGTTCGCATCTGGTAAAGCGTCTCCGCAAGCACCTAAGGTTGATTTGAAGTCTGTTATCCAGAGTTCAGGTCACCCTAAAGCACCGGACATGGCTGACCGCTTGCAACGTGTGGGTTCACAACGTCAAGCACAAGCAATTAAAGTTCGCAAACCGCCTACAAGCGGCAGACAAGGCGGAGGAATCTAATGCCAGTAAGTAAGACACCCTATAATCAACCATTCCCGCACCTAGGAATTGAGCAGGAAGGAACGCCAACGCGTTATCTTCCAGTTCCTACTCCTCAGACTCTGCGCGATGGCCCGCTGTTTGGAATTCCGCTTCAGTCATTTTTGACTGGCCAAGCTGTATCTGACGACGCTCTGCAGCGCTATATCACTGAGTCAATTTCAGAGATCGAGCACACGCTTGACCTCTACATTACTCCTGTAGAGTTCTTAGAGAACTGTGACTATAATGCTCACTTAATGTTTTGGAGCTTCGGCTATGTCAAGATGGCACACGGTCCTATTCTTGATGTTCTAAGCTACAAACTGACTTTCAACAATGGATATGGCAACAACGCACTCATCGATGTTCCGCTAGAGTTCGTGTTCGTGCAACCGCAAGAACAGACTGTCCAGCTCGTTCCGGCTACTGGCACAACCATAGCAGGTTTCGTTACCACTCTTTATTCGGGTGTTGGATTCAGCGCGCTTAACGCTGGCGGTATAACTAACTGGCCTGGTGCGCTTCAAATTAAGTACCGCTGTGGTTTCCCTGATGGGAAGCTTCCGGCTGTACTCTCGGCTCTGATCGAAAACATGGCAGCGTTTAAGATGTTGTCTGTAATGGGTCCGATCCTGTTTCCGCACAACGGAGTATCTATCAGTATCGATGGAACTTCGCAGAGCACATCAACTCTAGGACCTGCGTTCTTGCAGAATCGTTTGAAGGACTTACAAACTTTGATCGATAAGCAAATGGATGCAGCTAAGGGATACTATCAGAAGCGATTCTTGATAGACTATCTGTAAGGTGTAATATGGCAGACAAAAAGATGTTAGAAGTTACTCCAGATGGTAAGCAGGAACTTGTAGATGGCAAAGAGCCATTGAAGAAAGATCCTAAGAAGCTTAAGCAGAAGTGGAATGAGTTGAAGAAAGGTTTAAACAACCTCAATTCAATCATGGACCTTGCTGCAGCTTCTAAGGCCGATCCACAACCTGAAGAAGACGAAGATCAAGACGAGCAGATGGACCCGGAGATGATGGCGCAAATGGCCGCAGCTCAACAGGGTGAAGAGGGTGACGAAGATGAAGAATCTGAAGAGCCCGTAGAATCTGACGACCAAGAAGACGATGAAGAACTTGAGGAGCAACCTGAGGGTGATGAATCTGTCCAAGGGGATCTAGATCAAGATCCAGAAAATACCGAACCAGAAGACGACGTTGAAGAGCCGTCTGGCGACGATATTCCTGAGCAAGATGATGACGAAGAGATTGACAGCTACGATCAACCTGAAGTATCAGAGCAAGACGCTACTGATGTAGGTGGTGTTGAAGGTAATGAAGACGACGGCGGTGATGATGAGATCCAACCGGATGATTCCGACGAGGAAAGTGCTGTCCAGGGCGAAGGTGATGGAGAGTTCCAAGAGGACGACCAGGAGCCGAACGGCGATGACGACTCTGAACAGAAGATTATCCAAGCCCTACAAGATGAAGGGTATTCTGAACCTGAGATCGCATACATTGTCCGTGGGCACCACTCACCGACTTATGATGAGAGCGCAGAAGCTAAAGCGCAAGCAACGCGCGACATGTCTGGTGTCGATGTTGAGAATGCTAAAGCTGAAGGCGACGCTAATCTTAAACTGAAGATGCAACAGGCAGATCTTGAGCACAAGCATGCTATGCGTATGAAGGACCTTGAGTTCGAACACGCACAGATGATGTCTCCAGACCCTGAGACTGAGAAAAACCATAAGAAGCGCATGCTCGATCTCGAGTACGAGAACGCTAAAGCTCAATCGCCAGATGGCTCTGATAAAGAGCACCAGAAGCGTATGATGGACGTTGAATACCAGAATGCAATGGCTTCATCTCCAGATCCTGAGATCGCTAAGCAAATGGCTCAGATGGACGTAGAAGAACGCAGAGTTCAACTTGAGCTTCGTAAAAAAGAAGCTGAACTTGAATTGAAGTTTAAAGAGCGGGAACACGAGCTTAAATTGAAGCATGCAGAGATGCTTGCTCAGAAGAAGCTTAAAGAAAAGCTCGCCGAGAAACCAGCACCTAAGGCTCCTGCAAAGAAGCTAAAGAAGTCGGAAGATGAGGAATACGATGTCGAGGATTGAATTAGAACAAATTAGTGAAAACGAAGTTGAAGTAGTTCTTCCGCCTGAGACTCCAATGGAGATGGTGCAGCAGCTGACTAAAGGTCTGGCTGCTCGCGGCCTCATTGAAGACTTAGCTAAGAGCACAGTTTCGGTTCGCTACTTCAAGCGTCCTATCGATAAGGCAAACACAGTGGCTGATGAGCTCATCAAGTCTCTTTCTCGCCTTGCGAAAGATGATGAACTTCCATACTGGCATCCTAAAGCTCAGATGGCCAACCAGCGTCGAATCAAAGACGTTGAGATTGGTGAGCGCCGTGCTAAGCTTGGAATTAAGCAACCAACTAACATGTCACCTGCTCCTGAGCCTGGTGTAGTTCCAGCTCCCGCAACGCCAGCTGCACCAGCAGCTCCGGTCGCACCAGGAGTAGCAACCGTTAACACATCGCCTAAGATGTATGATCACACTCCTACTGCACAACCGACCGCAGGCGGTACTGGTAAGCGCTACGCGTATATCAATGACCCTGTGAGCCAATCTGAGCATGTAGAAGGCTGTCAGTGCGACAAATGCCTTGATATGGCAAAGTCTGGTTATGGACCTAAAGGCGCAAGCCAATATAACCCTGCTGACAACGCTCGTCGTAAAGCTAACAACACTGGCGATCAGACTGGCTTCGGTGCTAATACAAACACCAAGGCCTACACATCTGCTAAGTTTGCCGGCAAAGACATGCAATCTAGTCCTGCACAGAAACGTCCAGGACCGGTTAAGACAATGAAAGATATGTCTCCGGACGTCGTAGCACAGATCAAAGCAAGACATGAGAGCAAGCTCACTAAGAGCGGTTGGGCGAACCATAATCCGTTCCCTAGCGCAGAAGAAGAGATCATGCGCCTTGCTAAGAACAAGCCACAAGACGGCGAAGAGGCTGCAGCGCAGCAACTTGCTAATCTTATGGCCGGTAAGTCAATGCTAGGTGAAAACGTACCTCCGCAAGTTAAAGCAATGTTTGCAGCTCCTGCTCCGCAACCTACAGATGAACAGATGTTCGGCGGTGGCGTCGTAACTGAGGACATGGCTAAGGCTGCAGAACATAAGTGGAATAACAGCTTTAACAACTGGATGCAAGAGGCTGCAAAGCCTATCACTCAGCGGTTTGCATCCCAGGCTGAAGAAGAAGTGTACTGGGCAAATATTAAAGTTAGTGACAGAGACGACGGACAGTCAGGGTTTTAACCTGATAGAATAAGCTTAAGAGTCTGTGAACGGTCACGGATGCTTGGAACTTGGTAAGGTATGTTAGAAAAGAGTTTCCCCGCGGTTTCACCGCAGCTATTTACAGCGAACGGAACAGCGAATGGTGTTATCACTATTCCTGACACACGTCTATTCAAGGTCAAGCAACACATCCAGATCACCGGAACTGGACTTCTTACTTTAAATCTAGAAGTAAAAGAAGTCGCTAGTATCAACGAGATGACCGTTGGCCCTGTCAACGGCAGTATTCTAGCTACAACTGACGTCTCTGCATATACTACAGCAGTCGCAGCCGCAGTCGGTTGCCCAGCTCCCCAGAAGCGTCCAACCATTGGTGCGGATGACTTCGAACGTGCAGTATATGAAGAAGAACCTGTAGTCGCTAAAAGAGTTATCCTAGTTGATCAATATGGTCGCCCTATGGGAGGCGAAGACAATCCAATAGTGGCCGACGTTGACGTTACGGTAAATAGCGTAGGACTTTTTACACTACCATACGACAGCATAGCGGCAGCTTATCCCAGTTCAACAGTAGAAACATATCAATCATATCTAGGCGGCCTGTCAGGAACTCCAGTTCAGTTGATAACTGTCACTTATGTTGATGCAACCAAAAATGTTATGCAGAGTGTTGTCAGAACGCCTACGGGTCCATAATGGCTTACCCAACATGGTTAATACCTCAAATTGATGCTGTGCCTAAAAGAGATACTTTATGGATTTGTGTTTGTAATATTTGCCACACAGAAACAGACAATTATCTCAGTAAGGCAATAGGGAAATCTCATGCCATATAAGTTTAACCCATTTACTTCAAATTTAGATTATTACCAATCTGGTGGAAGCGGCAGCGGTGTTACGGGTATTTCTCCTACAACACCCAATGCTATAGCCACATGGGTAGATACAGGTGCAACTACGATTCAAAATACAAACACTTTTGTTCAGTCTGGTGGAGCGATTCAATCACCGGGTTTTTTAACTGACAGAAGCATAACTACACTTATTTCTATTCCTTCTGAGTGCTCTATGATCTCACCGGAATTAGAGATAGAACTATCTGGAGCTATTGAGATAGAACCAGACGGCGAATTAATAATAATTTAAGGAGATACGATGTCATCACCAGGAACACTTAGATTTGGGCAAGTTGCGACAAAACCGTCTCCGCCACCGTCGGGTTATGATCTCATCTACGTTAAAACAGATGACGTTCTCTATATACAAGATTCTTCTGGAGTTGAGGTTGCCCTTGGCTCTGCTAGCGCTATCACCTCTTTAACTGGCGATGTAACAGGATCTGGTCCTGGCTCTGCTGCCACTACTGTTAACTTTGTGGGTGGAGCTAGTGCCGCTTCTATTGCAGCCGCTGCAACTGCAATTGGTACTGCAACGCCCCTTAATATTCCAAATACCGTAGTTGAGAGAGATAGCTCTGGTAACTTTGCAGCTGGAATCATTACTGCATCCTTAAATGGAAATGCCAACACTGCTAGAACATCAATAAGCTTTACTGGTAGTTTGTTGGGCGATGTCACCGGAACACAAGGTGCAACTGTTGTTTCGTTTGTGGGTGGTTCTTCAGCTGCTAATGTGCACAGTGCAGAATTGGCAGCGAATGCAGCGACAGCTTTAAATACTGCGTCTACTATAGTAAAGCGTGATGCATCTGGTAACTTTGCCGCTAACGTAATCACTGCGTCATTGACAGGCAATGTAACTGGTAATTTAGTAGGTAACGTAACTGGTAACGTAAGTGGATCTGCCGCGTCATTTACCGGCAATTTAGCTGGTGATGTTACCGGTACTCAAGGTGCCACTGTCGTTGGTGCTATACAAGGGACTGCAGTTAACCCTACTGCACCAACTGATGCTCAATTCTTAGTTTATCAAACCGGCATAACTTCTTATAAAGCTGTAAGCATGTCTGGTGCCGCCACTATGTCTGATACTGGAGTAGTTACGCTCACTAACACTTCAGTAACCGGCCAACTATTGACAGGATATGCAACAGGCTCTAATACACCTATCACTGCAACAAATTCAATACTAACGGCTTTTGAGAATTTACAGGCTCAGATAGTTGCTACCGTTGGTGCTGCTATTACTTCACTAATTGGCGATGTAACTGCAACTGGACCTGGAGCTGCGACTGCAACTGTTGTTGCCCTTCAAGGACATGCGGTCTCTGCGACTGCACCTACCGATGCCCAAATTTTGATCTGGAACTCTGGCACCAGCTCGTGGACTCCAGAGAGCATGTCTGGCGATGTTCACATTACAGATCTAGGTGTTACAAGTATAGTTGCCACAACAAACTCTACAATTACCACCCTGTCTGCATTGTCTTTACCTGGTTCTCAGGTTACTGGAAATATTCCTGGAAATGCGGCAAACATTACGGCCACAACCAACTCTACATTGACGACTCTTACAGCATTGAGTTTGCCAACTACTCAACTCACTGGTACTCTTCAGGCAGCGCAATTCCCAGCGTTGACTGGCGACGTAACGACTACTGCTGGTTCTCTGGTTACCCATCTAGTTGCTACTACTAACTCTACGTTAACAACTCTTTCTGCATTGAGTTTACCAACTACTCAATTGACTGGTACTCTACAAGCCGCACAAGAACCTGCACATACCGGAGATGTAACGAATACCGCTGGTTCTCTAGTATTAAGTCTAGTTGCTACAACGAATTCGACATTGACGACTCTTACAGCGTTAGCTTTGCCAACTACTCAATTGACTGGTACTCTACAAGCCGCACAAGAACCTGCACATACCGGAGATGTAACGAATACCGCTGGTTCTCTGGTTACTCACCTAATTGCTACTACTAACTCTACGTTAACAACTCTTTCTGCATTGAGTTTACCTGGATCTCAGGTCACCGGTAACATCGCAGGTAACGCCGCTAATGTTACAGGTGTAGTGGCTATAGTTAACGGTGGCACCGGTCAAACTACAGCAAACGCTGGATTTGATGCTCTGTCGCCAATGACTACTCTGGGTGACATCATCTATGAAAATGCAACACCAACTGCTGCTAGACTTCCTGGTAACACTACGACAGCTCGCGAGTTTTTGACTTCTCAAGGTACAGGTACTCTAGCAAATGCGCCATCATGGAGTTCACTAGTTTCCGGTGATATTCCTAATAATGCTGCAAATACTTCAGGTACTGCTGCTAACGTTACTGCAACAACTAATAGCACATTGACATCATTACCTAGTTTAACATCTGCCACATCCTTAGCCCTTTTAGGTTCTCAAATCGGCGGATTTACTCAAGGCAGTGTTATCTTCGCTAGCGCAACTGGAACTCTCACTCAAGATAATGCTAATTTCTACTGGAACGACACTACATTGGCTTTGGGCATTGGTGTGCAGCCAGCTACAACAGCAGTTTTAGATATTGTTAACAACTCCGGCACTACTAAGGCCATTCAGGTTACTGGGTATGGCTCTAACGTAGGATTTAGCGGAAGAGAAGCAGGTGGTACACTTGCAAGTCCTTCTGCTACAACGAGTGGAACAAACTTGACATTCTTCTCTGGTGGAGGTTATGGCGCTACGGCATTCGCTGTCGCTAGTACTGGCGTTGTGAACATCGTAGCAGGAGCTACCTTCACTGATACATCTATGCCTACGTACATCGGCTTTAGCGTAACGCCGGTTGGTTCAGTAACTTCCGCAGAAGCCATGAGGATCGCACCAACAGGACATCTTCTACTCGGAACAACTACGGATGGAAGTCAGCTATTACAAGTTAATGGAAGTGCTCTCTTCGCTGGTATTGCAACTTTAAGCGTTGCTCCTATTACTTCTAGCTTGACTGGTTATCTATATGGTAATGGTGCTAGTCAGGTTACTGCTTCAACAACTATCCCAGGTACCGCTATCACAGGCAACATCTCTGGTAATGCTGCCAATGTGACAGGAATAGTTAACATTGCTAACGGCGGCACTGACCTTTCGACTGCGCCAACCAACGGTCAATTATTGGTAGGCAATGGTACTGGATATACTCTAGCTACATTGACCCAAGGTACTGGTATTTCCATTACCAATACTGCTGGTGCGATCACGATTGTAAACAATGGCATCACCCCTCTCGTGACCAAAACCGCAAACTACAATATTTTATCTACCGATGGAGCAATTCTTTGTGATACTTCGGGAGGAGCGTTTACTCTCACTCTACCTTCTCCCACTGGTCTATCTGGTAAAACATTCAAAATCATTGATTCAACTGGATTCTTTCAGGCTAACAACTTAACTCTGGCTCCTAATGGTTCAGAGAAAATTGAGGGGTTGGCAGCAAGTAAAGTTCTTCAAACACCATGGGGTTGGTTCAATGTGGTAACTGATGGCGTTTCGTGGTTTGTAGGTTAATTTATGTCTAAATATGTAAAACAATTATTCACTACATCTGGAACCTGGACTTGTCCTGCCGGTATTACAAACATAGTAGTTTGGGGTCGCGGTGGAACTGGCGGAGGCGGTGGCGGAGGTGGCGGATCTGGCGGCTCCACAACTAGCGGTGGAACTGGCGGTGGAAGTGGTGGACCAGGTGGATCTCTAACTTCTCTATCTTTTCAACTAACAGTTGTTCCTGGAACCGCTTACACAATAACTATCGGACAAGGTGGAGCCGGTGGTGCCGGTGGTGCAGGTGGTGTAGCAGGCGGTGCTGGGGGCACTGGAAGTAATGGAATCGTAGGAACTCCATCATCTTTTGATGGTATTTTATCTTTTCAACCTAGTGCTCCTGGTTTTGGTGGTACTGGAGGAGTAACAGGCGGTGCGAATGGAGTTGCAGGCACATATGGTCCTGGAGAATTTCAAGGAACTCCATCTTTGTCTTTTGCTAGTGGCAATGGTGGAGGCCGTGGTTCGGCGGGCTATGCTGGTTACGTACCAGTTGGAGCATGGAATCCATTTTTTACCTACGGCACTGCTGGCGCTGGCGGAAGTGCCACTTCGGGAATTGGGAGTGGAGGCGGTGGAGGCGGTGGTTCAGCACCAGTTGCAGGAGATGCGACTGGTCCAAACGGCTCTACTGGAGGAAATGGTGGTGCCTCTGGTTCTAATGGCGGAAATGCTCCAACAGCTTCTTCAGCAATTGCTGGATCAGGTGGACCCGGTGGAGGTGGTGGTGGTGCAGGTGGATTAAAAGCAACTACTGGAACAACTGGCGGTAACGGCGCAACTGGAGCAACTGGAAGTAACGGTCAGATTATTGTTACGTGGGTGGAATAATGGCAAAAATGGTTAGAGAATTATTCACTACATCTGGAACCTGGACTTGTCCTGCTGGCATTACGAATATTATTGTCTGGGGGCGAGGTGGCTCTGGTGGCGGAGGCGGTGGCGGAGGAGGTGGCGGAGGATCTACTACTGCTGGAGCTGGCGGTGGATCTTCTGGTGGACCAGGCGGAAGTATGGTAACTCTTCCATTTGAACTTATCGTCGTTCCAGGGACCTCTTATACTATAACCATAGGTACTGGTGGTGCAGGTGGTGCAGGTGGTGCAGGTGGTGTAGCAACTGCTGGTGGATCAATTGGAACTGCTGGTGGCGCAGGTTCATCTGGTACTGCAACTACCTTTGACGTCCTTTTATCCTTCCAACCAGGTCGCGGTGGAACTGGCGGTGGAGGCGGAGGAAGTGGTGGACTTAGTGCTACTGCTGGTGCTGGTGGTTTTGGAACTTATGGCATCTTACCGTTTCAACCGTATGGTGTTGGCGGTGGCGGTGGTGCAGGAACGGCGGGTAATGCTGGTCGCACTATATATGGTTCTCAATCTCCATTTTTTGTTAGTGGAGCTGGAGGAGCGGGCGGGGCTTCAGGTGGTGCAGGTGGAGGCGGTGGCGGTGGTGGAAGTTCAGCTGCTCCAGCAGGAGATGCGACTGGCCCAAGCAGCAGCGCTGCTGGAGGAAATGGTGGTGCCTCTGGTTCTAATGGAGGAAATGGTGGTGCAGCTTCATCTGCTATATCAGGCTCTGGTGGTGGAGGTGGCGGAGGTGGCGGAGGTGGTGGTACACTTGCAACGACTGGATCCACTGGCGGCATCGGAGCAAATGGAGCAGCTGGAAGTAACGGTCAAATTATTGTTCAGTGGGTTGAATGAAAAAATACAATTACTTTCAAGTTTTACCTTTGACTGTAGGCCAGAATCTATCCATAATTCACACATTATATACATTAATGGCGGTTGTCAATGTCTAAATATGTAAAACGAATTTTCACGTCTTCTGGAACCTGGACTTGCCCTGCTGGCATTACGAATATAACTGTTATCGGGAGAGGTGGCACTGCCGGAGGTAGTGGTGGAGGAGGAGGCGGTGGTGGTGGTGGAAGTTCTAATGGAGGTGGTGGTGGATCTGCTGGTTCTTCTGGACCCGCTAATATATCTTTACCGTATCCCGTCACTGTCGTTCCCGGAACTACTTATACGATCACTATCGGGGCAGCAGGAACTGCAGGCAGCGGAGGCGCTGCTGGAACAATAACAGGTCAAGGTGGTACAGGAGGTCAAGGTGGACCAGGTGGCAGTAGTTCTTTTGGGTCTTTGGTTTCATTTTTAGGATCTGCATATGATGGTTCTACTGTAGGTGGAGGAGGAACTGCTGCTGGAGTGGGAGCTATTTATTATGACAGCACCTCTCCAAAAGCATTTGGAACATTTCAATCATCTGGTCTATCTTTACTATATGCATGTGGAGAAGGTGGTACAGGAGGAGCAGCATCTACTGCAGGTGGCAATGCGACTGATACAACAACATTAGTAGGAGCACTTTCTCCTTTCTTCTTGGCTGGAAGTGGTGCGTTGGGAGGAACTGCCGGTGGTGTTAACGGAGGCGGAGGTGGTGGAGCTGGTGCGAGTGGCGGCGCTGGAGATGCACCATCCAATATTGGAGCAGCTGGTGGCAATGGTGGTACCTCTGGAGTTGCTGGTAGTGCGGGAGCAAATGCTTTACCTTCCACCGCTGGATCTGGTGGACTAGGTGGTGGAGGAGGAGGCGGTGGCGGATCAGGTGCCGCTGGAGGGAAGGGTGGCAATGGTAGTGCGGGAAGTTCTGGACAAATTGTCGTATTGTGGGTAGAGTAATATGGAGCACAATCCCCTATTGTGTGATGTAGTTTTACAGAGAGGTGGATCTTGATTTACGCGCAGATAAGAAATAATACAATTGTAAATACATTAGAACTTGAGGATTCAAGTCTTGTATCTTTATTCCAAAATGACTCCAATGGAGTTCCTTATGACTCGGTTCAACAGATAGACGCTTTGTCTCCTCAACCTGGGATTGGATGGATTTTTGATAATATTGGTTGGAATCCTCCCAACTCAACTACTCCACCACAAAGTGCAGTTCAAATTTATACAACACTTGTTCAAAATGCTATTATTTTTGGACAAAATCTAACAATTCAATTTGCAACTCAAAATATTATGTCAGGAATTACTCAATCGGGTAAAACACAAGCAGTATTAGATTACGCTTCAGACCTTTATACTTACCTTTCTACTGGATCACTCTATGTAGCCATCACAGAAATTCAAACAATGATTGCCGATACAAGCGATGCAAAAACTGCTCTTGCCCCTTTTATCACAAATAGCATACTATATTCTTATATGAATCAGATTCAGGGATATCTCAACCTTCCCTTAACCATAAACCCAGGATCGTAATGAAACAAATTACTATAGGTTTTTCTCGGGCTTGTACAACTTTTCCTATTTTCAGTTGGCTGATCCAATTAGTTCAAAAGACTAACTATTCGCATGTCTATTTGAAATATCACGATGAATATTTAGGGCAAGATATGATTTTTCAAGCATCGCATAGTGTTGTAAATTCTATGAGTTTGCCAGTGTTTTTAGCACAAGAAACTGTGGTTAAAGAATTCACATTCAATGTTTCAGATGTCACTTTTCTAAAAACTATGCAGTTTGCGGCAAATCAGGCTGGAAAGCCGTATGGAGTGCTTGAGATATGTGGACTTGCACTAGTTGAACTATGTGCCCTGATCGGAATAAAGATCCAGAATCCAGTGAAGGATTCTGGCCAGACCTACATCTGCGATCAATTAGTTGCGGCCATATTGAATGAATGTGAAAATGTTGTGTTGCCAACAAACATTAATAATATGATACCAAAGGATGTATTTGCTTTGGTATCAACTCTACCCGCTACATTATCAATCGACAAGTAAATCGCCCAAAGCCATAACATCACTCACTGTGATGCCTTCGACTTTGGTGCCAAGTTCTGCAACGCTAATGGCTGGAACTGGAGCATCAATCTGAAGAAGCTCAGAAAGCTCAGCAGCATAAGCTTCTAAATTTACCGGATCAACGTTGATTTTCTTATTTGCATCTTCAACGAAATTACCCTCTGCATCTTTCGCGGCGTATTTCCTCACCAATTCATTGCGCATCTGCTCATACATGATAGCATGCTCATTAAACTTCAATACGAGCTTTTTAAGCTTCCATACAGTCGCGATGGGAATGTGCGGCGACTGGACAATCTTTTCTAAAACTTCTTTCGCAGCAGTCGTAGATACAGTCAATAATTTCATGGACTCTCCTTGAGAATGTAGGTTTCAAATATCGTACCATACGTCTTATAATAAGTCAAGATTATTTTATTACGTACCCATTCTTTAGTGAAATCATATAGTTAAAGGTAAATCTTAATCTTTGGAGTATGTATGGAACTTAATGCAATCACTCAACAAGAAAGTCTAAGAGCATAAGCTCCTCAGACGAGATCGAGATATCGTTACCAAGCTCGCTGACAGAAAGCGTAGGGATAGCGATGTCTAGATCTAAGAGTTCGTTCAACTCGTTAACAAACAACTGACCGTTATCGCCTTCCAAAGGGACATTGCCTTGATCGTCGGTATCTAGGCTACCGTCATCTTTCTTCTTGCCGTAACGGTTCAAAGACGCAAGACGAACTTCATCATACTTGCTGTACTCTTCGTCGATCTTTTTGATGATGGTCTTGAGTTTAAATGCAGCTTTAAGCGGCAGTTTCTGCGAATTAAGCTGAGTTAGAGTCGCTTTAAATTTAGGGTCGATCAACCTAGATAACTTCATTTAGGCTCCTTTTTCTGATAGGATTATACTATGGGCAATTTCTTCCGCCAACTTTTTAGTGAAAACTCAGGTGTGAGCATGATGCGAGTCATGTCTCTCCTAGCACTATTTGCGGCAATCGGAATTGGATTCTACGGAATGACAAAACTCCCAGTCGATTATAGTGGAATCACTATGTTGACAGGTGTATTCTTGAGTGCTGCCTTCGGTGGTAAGGTTATGCAGAAACGCATCGAAGCTAACGGTGCTAAGTCTGATACCGAGATGACCACACGCCCTAATGAGGCTATGGCCCCGGTCTCTGAGAAGACTGTCACAAAGATCGACGTTAAGGTCGATAATCCAGACTAAAAACGACCGGACCTACCCTAATCGGATAGGCCCGATCTACTCCTCGGGAGAGTAACCGATGATTGCCATCGATACATATCCCTTGATTCAGATTTCAATCCTATCGCGTTTAAATCGTTCAAATGATAAAGATATCATTCGTTCTTGTCGTGTGTTCTTGGACGTCCTAGGGCCATTAGATTGAATTGTTACCAGCCCCCTCCAATAGACTACTGACTAACTACTGTTCATGTTAAGATAAGGCTAGGTATCTATAGGGTGGAGTCGAGATGGAAAAGAAAACCGGCAAGTCGCTTGAAGACAAAGTAGACGCTATTAGCGAACAGCTCCACAAGATGGACAAGGATTTAGCACTTCAACAGGCTGCATTCGTAGAACTGTCGCGCCACCATGAGCTGCTATATCAAGAACTTAAACGCTCAAACGATATCCTAAAAGCTAATACAGACTCTCTCAGAGAGCACATGCACAGAACCGAACTACTCGAGGATCTGGCTAACAAGATGGACGGACGTCTATCACCTATCGAAAAAAGACAAATTGAAGAAGACGCTGTTCGCAAGCACAAGCATGAGACCTTAGTCCGTTGGGGCAAGATACTTGCTGCACTTGTTGCATTTAGCGGTCTTCTAATGTGGGCTAAGCCTTTACTGCTTAAGTTGCTTCTCCCATAACTCTGGTATAATGTTATAAATAGGCCGTGAGACTTACCTCACGCCCAATTATCTTCAAAGGAGATAAATATGGCCCTACTTCCTCCAATTCCGGACAATCAGTCTGGCAACATGGGTGGCAGCTCTTCAGCTCCTAACCGTGCACCTGCTGCTAAAGTTATTCAAAAAGCTTTGGCAAACACTCGCGTTGCTAACCAAGTTGTCGCCGCTCTTAGCGGTCTTTCAACTCCAGCAGCTATCATCGCTACCCATGCTGATGCTACTACTGACTTCGCAGCTCTTATGGTCGGCGACATCGTCCTCCATATTCCTGCGACAGCTGGTAACACGTCTTTCGGCGTTGTTGCTACTGCTGGAACTGCTCCTGCAGCTGCAGTTGTTGGTGACTTGTACCTTGTGCACCGTCCAGTAAACTTGGACAGCAACATCGGTACAGCTCCCGCGCTCGTTTAATTTCAACTCGTTAAACTAGCTCTTATTGGGTCTGGTGTGTTCCACCAGACCCTTTATTTTTTCAGCCACGTATTCCGGATCGTTAAGTAATCGATTCAATCCGGAGGGGTGGGGCAATTCATAAAAGTTCACACCTAGCATCTTCAATGCGGTAGCGGCAGTTTTTCCTACAGCTATAATTGGTACATCTTTGTGGTGTGCAATGATCATTGCAAGATGGTTAAGTCTACCCTTGATCTCTTTCATCGTCAGTTGTCTATTGCCTGGTGTTGGTGTATTGACCAGATTGTGCATAATAGATATGTTTATCCCTGCCTTTTCAATCCATTCGTGCAACGTTTTACCACTACCGGTGGACATATCGAATGCTCCATTGCCCTTAGACGCTTGCGATGGATTAGATCCAATGAATAAAGCTGTGCGCGGTTTCACGATGTCCTCGGTTTAATCTGTAAATGATAAAAATCACCAACCGTAGAGCAATTGATTTCTAAGTCTAGCATGGCTGAACTATCTTCAAAGTCACTATATTTTTCTTTAAAATAAAACTCACTTATGCCTGCCTGCCACAACATTCTGATACACTTAGTGCAAGGAGATAGGGTGCAATAAAGTATACAATCACCAGTCTTAACTCCTGATCGCACTGCGTTACATAATAAGTTTGTTTCTGCGTGTATTATATAATTATATTTTTCTGGACGAGATGTGGGTAGAGAACTGTCTGGTCCACCCCTAACGAACCCATTAAAACCTTCTGCCGTAACCGCTAATGTTTTAGGGTCTATTAATAGGGCTGCAACTTTAGTATGTATGTCGTGTGACTGTGACGCTATAACTACAGCTCTATCGTGATAGATTTTAAGTTTTTTCTCTGAGATCGGGTTATTGGTTTGGTTAAACTTGTTATTTTTAACTATTCTCTGTATTTGTTCTAAAAAATGTGTTGCAGAGTAATCTAATTTCATAGTGTTGCAAGTAGCACAACTTGTGACACAGTTTGATGTTTGGTACCCAATAGAGTTATCCAATCTATCGATTCCATTGTATTTAACTATTGTGTGTTTATTTTTTTGAATGTTGGCAGGGGAAGCGTCACAGTAGAAACAATTTTGAAAAATAAGCCCCTTAAACTCATCTAAGGTTAGATTAAAATCATAATTTCTAGCCTTAGCATTGCCCTTATAATCTAGAAAAATATTATTGATAGATGTCGTTTTTAGCTGTTCGTCTGTTCGAGCATATCTATTGCCACAGTGGCCACATCCACTTGAGGTGCCATTAATTAAACTTGCAACTTTTATTGACTTAAGAACACCACATTTACACTTTACATCTACATATCGTGTTTTTTTTGATTTTAAGTTTATCTTAATGTAAGGAAGAGACATTATTGTCCATTTATTTATGACAGAATTTAAGGCAATATTCTCTGTCTTAGATGGACGTTTCATACTCTTATTTAACCTCTGCCTACAAAGGCATTTCTCTATCTTTGATTCACACGTAGGATAGATACACCGACGCATTACTTTTTCTTCTCTTCGATTGCGGGTTCTTGCGTATATAATATGTAATCTCTGTATTCAAAGACATATCTATTATCCCGATGACGACTTGACGTTGAAACCTTATAGGTATATGAAGAGTTAAAGAACGGAGTGAAAGCTTCGCCTTTGCGAGTCATCTCGCGTTCGCATTCCATGATACATCTAACCATGTAGTCAGACTGAATGTCTTGGGCACTCATAGGAACCTTAACGATCTCGTTAATAACAACTTCTGTTTTATATCTACCTGTGAAATCCTGAGTGGTCCAGTATTTATCTCCAACTTTAAGCTTATCGAAGAAGTCATTAAACCCCTGAAGTGTTTTAAACTTCTGACCCTTCTTGCGGTTGACCTTAGTGATGATCTTGCGTTGCTCTAACGCCTGCGAGTGGATCTTCTTGATGTCAAAGTCGCCACCCAAGAACGTTGCTTCTGCAAACTCAGGATCAACTTCAAATCTTGTGGATTTGTAGTCAAAATCAGTCATCGACCAGATCTCTTGACCAAGAGTGCCGTTAGCAACGCGAAGCTGCTTAATATAGCCGATACCAAACTCGTCTTCATGGATGTAGACGTAACGCTGAGCCATCTTATTGTCGGAATTTATATTTTCCGTAATCCACTCAGTCTCATCACGAGGCTTATATCGAGCCTGTTTACGAATGAGAACGTCGCCGATCTCGAACTTCATGAATTCTTTAATCACCATCCACTTGCGGATAGGATTACTATTCATCTCGCCTTCGAGTTGCTGTTTCTGTTTATCGTCAAGCTCAACTTTCATACTATCTTCCTGTGTCCGATTTCATAGGTCCGCAAACTTTGCAGACAATACGAGTGCCCTGAGAATTGCCGTGCTGGTCAACTACTTCTTGCCAGAATCACTGGTGAGGAGGACATTCTTTCTTCTCCACGATAATCTGGTTACCATGAGCAGATCCATCTGTAGGCTTAGCGGCAGATGCTGCTAGACGTGGAACAATGACTACTAGTGCAAAAATGACGATTAAGACAAATACAAAGTCCATTATTCCTCCGGATCGAGTTCAGTTGACGAGATACTATCTTCTTTAGCTTCTAAGTCATCGATGATGCTCTGTGCACCAACAAATACACGATGTGGATCGTGAGTCACCTTCTTAAGGCGTTTCATTTTAACTTTTTGCTTGATCTTTCCACGGATAGGACAATTAAACTCTACTTCAACTTCCACGATCTCTTCAATTGTCGGGTCTTCGAATACATGCTTCTTTTTGTTTTTAGCACCCTTGGGTCTAGCCATTATTTCCACTCCGTATCAATAATCTGTTGCAATGCCATTGTGTATGCCTTGATGGGCCCTGGTACTTTGCGCGTATACGCGTACGAACACCATTCTTTGTACGATCCTTGAATAATCAAGGTTGTATATATGTTAATGGGGGTAAGGACCTGTGATACAAACGCATCTGCGCCATCTGCTTGATAGGCTCTGGGATTGATAAGAAGGGCAGCAGTTGTGCGAGAAATATCATTAGAGATCGCTTGTGCTGTAACGACGTCGCTTCCTCCAAGCTGAGCTGCCGAAGGGATATATGCTTCTGACTCGACATCTGCATTCTCCGTGTTGATGATCTTAAATGCAAACTTAGATAGGTCTAGCTGAACAAACAGTGGACACTTCATAACTACAGTGAGTGACCCCAAGTCTTCAAGAACAGTAGGGTATTTACCAAAGAAGAACTCTTGATCTATATCTCTTAGTTTCTGAGTGGTATTGCAGCTATCGATAAGGGCAACGAAGCCCTTATCGAGAACTGGTATCTTATTGAGTAGCATTACAGGTCCTCGTCTTCCTCTTCGACCTTAGCTTCTTCTTCTTCTTCTTCTTTTTTCTGAGCAAAAGGATTATTCTCGTTGTCGTCTTCAGCAATACCTGCACGACAAGTGTAATCCTTAACGTCGTCAAACACGCCATCGAGCATCGACTCAGTAATGATGTCTTGGAAGTGAGCTTCGATATAATCAACCGTGTTCTCGTCCAAGATCTTCATAGCAGCAGCCAGATCTTTTTGCAAGATAACAACTTTAGCATGATGCTGGTGATCTTTCCACATGATGCCGACAGTCTCACACATCTCTTCAAATGTGAAGACGCCGCGGATCGTAGAGGGTAAGAACTTAGCTTTAGAGCGATCGCCTGAGCTAACAGCCACGAGGAATGATTCTGATTTAAGGGAAGAGAGATCCATCGTCTCTAATTCACCAATGAAATCATCTCCGGTCTTAACTGGCAAGTTCATATTTGGATCAGACATTTATCACCTCTGGATTATATATTATTTCGGATCTTTTAACTCACCGTATGTACGTGGACGCACAGTATACAGGGCAGTATAGCGAAAGCTATCTACCGATAAAGTCTTGATCTTGCCCTTAGAGTCTTGAATCTTAATGAAAGGATCTGTAGCTTGAAGTCGATTAGCTCTATCTCTAGGTGCAGGCTTAATCTCTAAAACAGTGAAGTGGCTCTTAGCTGAACCAGTTCAGCTTGTTCTGCTGGAGTCAACGGCTGCATGAGCTGGCCAAGCAGTGTCGTAATTTGTGACACAGTTAGAGTACTCGTACCAGTTGTAAGCTGCGGCATACCAAGGCCACCGATATTATTGTTGTTGCCGCCAGGAATCGGCTGATTCTGGTTCAACATATCGTTTAGATCTTTTGTAAGCTGATCTATTGGATCGTCTTTTTTATCGAATGGCCACATACTCACACCTCACCGAGCATCTTTTTTACCATCTCTTCGTTCTTCTCATAGATGTGTAAGCTGTGCACAGTGTGAGTGTAATGTCCTTTAGTGAGGTTAGGATACACATCTTTAAGTTCTGCAACCATCTTATCCATGAGACCGCAGAACCACGGAAGGTCGTATACAAGACCCAGAGTGAGATCGTTCGAGCGCATGACGACAGATAGATGTAACTGGTCGTTGCGGATCAAGAAGTTGCCATGCATCGTGCAAGTCTGATCCTTATTGCCGACCCACTGATGTTCTGGAAGAGAGAAACGTAGGATAGCCTGACGAGTATCTTTATCAGCAAGAAGAGACTGCTTCGCCCACTCCCAAGGAGTGCGCATAACGTTTTCTTCTACTAGGAAGTGCGCAGTTTCTCCGTTTTCGTAGACACCTTCGTGGACAACTGTTTGGCGCTCAAAATGAGATCCGCTTGACTTTTTAGACCAGATAAGATGGCCGTACGCGCTGTTAACAGTGCCGTCAGGGTTAGCGAGACTGAGCCAAAATTTTGAGGCTCGTCCGAAATCCTCTGCAGAATTCGTGCAGGAATCATATAGCTCCACTTCTTTCCGGGTGTATGAAGCAATAGTTTCGTTGCGCTTTGGATCTCGAGTAACGATAGGATCATCAGTAGGTCCCAAAACCCGGAATGAGTAGTCGAGTACTTCTCTGCAAGGTTGCCCGCGTGGCGCGCTCTTGACGTCAGGGTTGTAGTAGACATCCGCGAGGGTACCGAGATAGGCTTCCGAGACATTTTTATATACTTTCATGCGATCTCCTTACGGAGGCGATTGTACTAATACTCTTTGGTCATTAGTTCTAATTCAGCCGAGTAAATGTTTGAGCGAAGAAGCTCGACGAAGAATACACTCTGGTGTGACTCAATCTCAAAACCCTTCTTGATGTATTTAGTGAGGCGACGAATGCTAACCCCACGTGGAACGGGATTGAAGCAGATCTTCTTCTGAGTGCAGTCTTCCATAGAGCCTGCAACTACATAAAGAACACCTAGATTGGGATCGATCGCCATGGAGCAAGCGCGAATGTCAAAACGAGAGATAAGGTGGGCAGGCGAAGTGTGCTCTACTCCGTAGATCAAGTTTACTTTCTGTGAACCTAGATGACCGTATGCGCACATAGGATTAGTAAAGTCAAAGTGTGCGGCATTAAGTTTAGCAAACTCCTGAGCAAGTTCTTTGGTCTGGAAGTATAGATCGATATCGTCGTACGTGAGTATGAGTCCAGCTAGCTGTTTAGCAACGATGCTCATTACGTATGAACCAGAGATAAGTGTGCCAAACGGAAACTTAACTCCGGTGTTTATGTTTATAGAACCTTTGCGCACTTCTACGTTAGCATCGTAGTCATCCATCAGAAGAGCGCTGCCGAGATGTGACAGTTGCTCTTTATATAGAGCTTCACCCTTTTTGATATCTTGAACAAGAGGAATAAAGAACTTAGGGTTGATTAAGAAATCGCTCATGCTTTCTCCAGATATTGAATAGCTCTGATAAGAGTGTTTATATTCTCTTTAGAGTTGCCAATCATCACGTTGCAATTGAAACATAAAAGCCCTCTCACTTTACCTGTCGTATGACAATGATCAACATGGAACCTAGAACTAAACTCTGATGCATATCTTTCACAGACTCCGCATTTGTTGTCTTGAGAATGAAGCAATAGTTCATAGGCCATGATAGCTTCTTTAGGAGATAATTCTGGCCAATACTTAGTTAAGTGGTGACCTTTATTGTTTCTTTTTTTCTTGTACGGTATTTAAAGATTTCCAATTTGCTTTTAACTTAGAAATAAACTCTGGATTATTTTCACGATAGTTTTTCGAAGTTTGACAAGTGCATTCGCGACATGAAGGCTCTAAACCATCTTTTGCTTTTTTCTTTTTATTAAAAAGCTTTAAAGGTTTAGGTGTTTTGCACTTTGTACAAACTTTATTTTTCACTATCATGCTCCCACAAAGTCTCCTCAATGTTCGCGTGCCACACACCGTATCCATAACGCTTCTTGGTGAGACGCTTCATCATCTGACCAGTGCGATTAAACAAGTGTTGGAACACAAACGTGGATTCCTTGACAGAGCGACCTTCTTTAGTACGGTAGTTAGGATTGTAATTGTAGAGTGCAATACAAACTTCCGTGCGAAGATGCTGGCGAATATCATTCAAGGACATACCAGTGTTTCCAAGGGAATTATCCCCTTGACCTTTCTTGGTGTTCGCCTCGTTCCAGTTCTTAGCAACGTTATCGCGGATATACTTTTCGACCATAGGCTCGTACTTAAGAATGTCTTCGTTTGTCAAGGTGCGGTCATACTTGTTAAAGTTCTTAACCGGCTTCTCGTCATTTTCTTCTTCAGACTCTTCGACTTCTACCCCGAGGTCAATGAGCGTCTCTTCGGTATCAGAATTATCGTTGTTCACTATATTTCTCCTCCATAGCTGTTAGTAGCGCGATTGCATTGTCCACGTGTGCTTTGCTACCGATATCGGCACGCATGTCGTCGTCTGAGAACGAACGCAAGTATTTATACACAAGTACCAGAGTATCGTTGAACTCTGTTGTGTTTGGCATACCTCTGTAGGTCCAGCGGTATAGTTTAGATTGACGCGGGTTCTTCATTCCAATGTTCTTCTCAATGAACCGACCGATAGAAGATCGGACGACTTCCATGGCCTCTTGAGCGATTTTGTCGGCATCTACGAGAAATTCTTTCGTGCCCAGATCGAATACCTCTGCGAAACGGTCCGTGACTATCTCATTGATTACATTGCCTTCTTCGGCAACCGGACGCCACGGATGAACAGGTTCATGGACGTTAAGATCAATACTATCTCCATCCGATGAGAATGTCAATCTAAATACTGGACGAGAACGATCAAATGTTTCTGCAACTTCTAATAACTCTTTCACTTAATCTCCTCCATAGAATAGATTGGGTCACCTTTGTGAGTCATAACTTTAAGGCGGCAGAAGTTTGCATAGGCACGTGCGTCTCCGTCTTGGATGTAACCGCGGATCCAGCTACCCACTTTATTTGCTAACTCTGTATCCTTGATCTTCCACTCATTGTCTTTGAAGAGTTGTTTCAGACGGCGAGATAAATATGTGCGCTTCTTATATGTAGAGCGAGTCTTCATTCCGTCTTTACAGTTGCCGAGCAACTCCATGATGTCGTTGCAGCGGTTAATGCTGTCAGTATATAGGCTCATGTTGGAGACCATGTCGCATCCCTCTTTCCCCAGCAGACCCTCGAGCACCTTCTCGTCCATAGTTGTTGCCAACTTAACGAGTGTGATCTTACCGCCACGGATCTCTTTTTTCTCGAAATCCAACTCAATTCCTTCGCCGTAAGTTTCTATTTCGAAATTGAATAGGTTGGTTATCGCAGAACGATTGCTATAGCTCATGTAGATCTTAGCTTCGTGTGCGAGAATGTTAACTACACGGTCAACAGTAAGATTGAGGCTGCATGAGCTTTCCAGGAACTTACAAAAGAGATCGAATGTAATCTCTACTTGATCTGGTAAAGCAGCTAGAACATCGTTAAGCTGCGAATCCATTGGCTCGGTCGCTTGCGAGATCCAATCTAACTCTTCGAACTTCTTATCGTCAAATACACCCATATAAGTTCTCCCTACAATCAATTATTGGATCGGATTTACTTACAGTAGTTGGGATCGTCCGTGTATTCTGCTGCACCCCAAGTTTTAGAGGAGATGCAACCTAGATCAAATAGAAACTCGACGAGTAGCATAAACGCTGCCTCGTCGAGTGCTTCTTCATACTGAACGCCGTCATCTTCGGCGTACCCGGGAGGGTATCTATCACTTAGTTGGGACATTGAAGCCAGCCGCTTCAGCGGCTTTAATGGATAGATCGCCGCGCGCCTCGTCTGTGCGACGAGTGCGAACGTAAGAGATATGGTCGAAGGTAACAAACTTGCCGTCAGGAACGACGATCTTGTAAACTGTTCCTTCTTCGTCTTGGAAGAATCCGTCAATGCCAACTTCAGCTTTGACTTCTTCAATAGCCAACTTTAAGTTCTCATAGAACTTCTTAACTTCAGCCTTTTGTTTCTCAAGAGCAACGAACTTCTTTTGTGCTTCGGTCATAGTGCCTCCACTAAATGTTACTTACGCAAACGTTTTACTTTCTTAATCGGCAGGCGCTTCTTCTTGGCCTTGCCGACCGAAGTAGCTTTCAACTGAACTGCCTTAATGTCTTCTTCCCAGCAGTCTTCGTCTTTTTCTTGCTTCTCAACAAGTTCTTCCATGTTAACGCCAGCGAGCATACGCTCGAGTGCTGTATCCAGATACAACTGATCGGGCATTTGTTCACGAATCTGTTGAATCAGATTTGCAAAGACTTTGTGTGCGCTAGCCGCGCCACGGATAATAACTGAGCATTCTTTTTGTTCAGGCTCACGTCCATTTGACGAGTTAGCCTGAGTCTGCTCAGGGATATAGATAACAGTGATCTGGAAGTACTTATCAACGACGGTGCGATAGCGACCGCTAGTCGAACGTACTTCATGGTGTTGAACTTGTTCATCCATAGTGATATGGCTGATCTTGTGGGCCAGGATATATTGGTTCTGAGTAACGATTACCATTTACTTACCTTTCAAGACTACATCTTCGAATGCAGTATCGATATATTTATCGTCATACTTTTGTACCTGAGCGATCACAGACTTTGCAAGCTTGGCGAGTGTAGCGTGATCACTGTGGCTACATTTCCATAGCCGAGCCCCGCGATCCTCAGTAGTCCTATACTTAATTTGTAATTCGTAGTAAGGCTTTTCTATAGTCTTGTACTGAGGAAATAAGCCAAGAAAGTCAGAAGTCTTTAGGACCTTTTCTTTCTCTGTAGCTGTAATGATCATGCAAGATTGCATCTTGTCCATCTGGAGCATGGTGGTCTCGTTGATGACAATTGTCATGCTTACTCCTTAGTGAGTGGTTCCGCTACCGTCGTCTTTGCCACCCTTATGAACAGTAAACTTACCCACGACGCTAGATTTAGAAGGCGGAGTAGGTACTGAAGGCTTAGGTGCAACAAGTACCATTTCAGCCATGAAGTCAGACAGGAACATCTCAGTGACTACGCCAGCTGGATCCATAGTGGTAATCTTAGGATCATGTCCGTCTGCAAGAATGCTTTTGAGAAGATCGCTCTTCTCTTGTTCGATCTCTTTTATCGCAGAATTAAGAGAGTTCTTGTATTTACCGTCAAGACCGTTCTTCTGCGGTTGATCCAGTTGACCGATAAGGTCTAACTGCTCATTGGTCAAATCTTTGACACGCTTCATTCGTTTCTCGATCTCAGAGCGAGTAACTTTCTTTGGCTCAGCTGGCTTACCGCTCTTATTTTTAACTGGGCGACTGCCGATATACATGATGGCCGCAACTACGCCAGCTGCACCAGTTAATAATCCAAGGAAATAGAAAGTTAATGCAGTCACCATAGTCATTTGCTTCTCCCGCGCAATTTTAGATACTTCTTATGCTTGCTGACAACTAGGTTCTTCTTCACCGGTCCCAGTTGGTCGATGTATAGTTTACCGTTGAGGTGATCGACCTCGTGTTGAACCGCTGCAGCCGTAAACCCTTTATACTCCTGCGTTTGCTCTTCAAAGTTCTCATCAAGATACTTGAGTGTGAGGACTTGAGCTCGCTCTGTATCAGAGAAGGTTCCAGGAATAGATAGGCAACCTTCTTGGAATGGAAGCATCTCACCTATCGCAGTTATCTCAGGGTTGATATAGAGTTTAGATTCATCAGTCTCTAAGTTCTTCAAGATAAAGAATCGCTTAGAGATGCCTACTTGATTTGCTGCAAGACCTGCGCCTTCAGCCTCATTCATTGTGGTGATCATTTCTGGGACTAGGGACTTAACGTAATCTAACTCTTCACGAGTAACAGGCTCTGTGACCTTGCGTAGAACAGGGTCAGTCATCATTGCTATCTTCATCGCAAGCCTCCTGTTTATGTTTATCATCAGGCAGGGCAGGACCATAGTAGAAGATCGGGCTTCCACCAGCAATATACTTCTCCTGAGCTCCAGGAAGATGGATCTCCATGTATCCGCGGACAATGTTAAGAACTTCACCCCACTGTAAATCGTGGTCGCAGCACATCTCCATGATGATGTCTTCAAGGTCTAGGGTGATGTCACCCATTGGACGAAGCTTCTTTTTCTTGGGCATTAGACCCTCACGTAGCTGCTATCTTCAGAGATAACTTCGCCATCTTGCAACAGCTTAACAGTTACACGAAGACGATCTGAGCCGTGCTCTTTAACCTTCTCTAGGTTAACAGAGACTGAGAGTCCAGATTTTGGGGATGTAGGGATATTTTCTTGCTCTGCAGCTTGTGCGGGAGCAACGGATTCTTTCTTGCTTTTCTTTGCCATGCTTTTCTCCAATATAGAAACTTATACTTATTTCTTTAACAAAGCGTCCTCGAAAGCCTCATTGACTCTATTAGGAAAAGCCTTCATGATGGCCTCATTCTGTTTTCGTTCTATTGTGATCGCTTCAGCGTTGTCTATTAAGTAGCGAATAGCATTTCTTAATCTTTTGATTTTTCGGTGTTTCCACGGGAAGATGGAGGTGTGAAAGTTGTCGCCACTAAGGTTAGCTATTTCCATAGCAATGGAGTTACGCTCAAAGTCTATCTTCACGTCATAGTAAGAACCTTTGCGGACCTTATATTCGCGATATCCTCCGTAGAAACCTAAGTTATCTGCTCCTTTAGCTAAGTCAGATAACACTTCACCTAGAACAATAATGATTTTATCTTCTGCCCACACCATGGAACCTCTCTTAAAATGAGATTATACTTGTGTGGCAAACCGCCCAGGAATCGAACCCGGTCTAAGAGGTTTGGAATCTCTTGTGCTACCGTTACACCAGCGGAATGTGGTTATCTTTCTCTTCAACAATGTTAAATACTTCATCGACCATAATCATCTTAGTTCCTCAAGAGCTATGCGCATGTCGGTTTCACGAGTGCGCACGTTGAGTTTATATAGTAAGCGCAATAGTTGAATTTTGATGCGATTCTGCTTCTCGTAAGCTCGCTTCTCTTTCCAGTAGTCAGACATTGCATCGCTCATGGGGTGTTTATACTTTCTTGTATCCCGGAAGTTTCTTGCCTTTTACACGGCAGAGTTTGAGTGCCTTTTCGATGCTGGCACTAGAGAATGGATTAGCGACGGATTTCATGTTCTTCCTGAGCATCTGTGCCCAGTAGAACTCTGCGAAAGGAATAGTAGACTTGTCGAAGCCACCCAACTCACGTACCATCCAAGCGAGTGAACGGTAAGGGTTATCAGACATACAGCGGATGTCAGCAGGCAGATCATACGGACTATGGGGACCTTTACCGAAGGCGTCATATAAGAAGACATACTTCATCTTCTTCATCTTTGCCCAGAATTTCTTCTTGCCCATCTTAGAGTAGTCGGCTTTTACTTCAACCACTACATGACGGTGGCCACATTCCCACATAGCTCTAACATAGTGATGGTGGTCGATTAGATACATCAATCCACCAGGTCCTACGATGACTGGAACTTTCTTCTCAGAGTTATGTTCTCCGCGTTTTACCTTGGCGATCTTGTCATCAACATCTTTGAATCCTAGAGAGAACTGGGTAGGTTTTAGATCTAGAAGTAGTTTCTTCATTACCAGCCTCTTTCGTATGCAAGACCACTTGCTGTTCTGATGTTAAGCTTGCGAAGCAGTGTCAACACTTTCATTTGATGGTATTCGTCCATAGAACCGACATAGCCTGGGCGCTCACCGTAGTAAGACCACCAACTATGATCTTCGTCATCCCAGTAATAGGGATACCAACAATCAGTCTCCTGCTCTACAATCTGTAGCCAGTACTCATTGTGCTCTGATCTATTGTATTTATCTGTTCGATCACTGCGCCAGCTCATCTAAGCATTATACAGTGAGAAAGGCCCCGGCTTGGAACCGGGGTCGGGAACTTAGTACTTGAATACGTAGAACTCGTTATCGCTTGCTGCTGTCTTTTTAACGGCATACTGTGTGATCATGGGGGCTTCAGCTGTAATGTGAATGCTGTACCCTTCCTTTGCAACGATCTCAATATCAACAAGATCTGCTTTAGCTAGGTTCTCAACCAAGGGCACCGGCAAACAGACAGTGCGGGTTGCCAGATAACGAGAGCTTGAACGGGTCTTATATACGATGGTCGCCATATTACACCTTTACAGGATAAGCACGAGCACGCACTTGATCCAGAGTTGATTGGTTAGTCAACACACCGTTCAAGAAGACCTGCTCAAGCAGTCCACCTTTTTCGTCAGCAGCAGATACTTGATCTGTTGTGACGTAACGACCGTTGATGAAATCAAGACGCATTCTACCCTTGTGCGATTTCTTGCCCGAGTCAGTAATAGGGTCCTTAACGATGTCGCGCTCTTCTCCATTAACTTCTACGTAAGTGGTCTTAACAGCGAAGCCTTGGTCGTCACGGCTGTGCGATTGCAACAGCAATCCACCAACACCGATAACGAGATTAGAAGACGCAAATCCCATGCCCTTTAGACGCGCGAGGATGCACTCGTAACGGTCAAAATACATTCCGTCGCCGTAGATCAGGCCTACTTTAGGATTCAATTCTTGGAAGCCTAATGCGTTCGTTGTCGTACCGAACTGGCGAGCCAACAGACGCATAGCACCGAGGTTCTCAGCAGAACCAGCAGGAGCAGACGGGTTTCCACAGATGATGAGCTCTGGGTCACCAGAGTCCGGGCGGAATACCACTTTGCCGTCACGAGCCATGATGCGCTTGTAAAGTACCTGAGTGAAGTTCTCAAGAACATTCCACAGGTTATAGGTATCAGACACGATAGAGACGATGCCGGTAGGGTAAGTGTTGAGCATGTGCTCAAACGCCTTCAACTCATGTTCCTGACCGTACGAACACATAACTGAGTGCTCAGATGCAGGGACAGAAGCACCGATAAGGCCAGTCGCAGCGTAGTTCTCCATCAAGAACTTAACAGCCGGAACGGTATCTGTTCCACGGAAGTTGATCAAGTGAGCAGCACCAGAGATAGCCGCAGTCTCCTCAGACGAGCAACCACGGTATCCGAAGTCATGGACAGCCCAATCGCAGTGGAGACGGTTGCCTACAGTTTCATCCGCGTATGTGTCTACAAGGTTACGCAACTTCATAGAGTACGAACCAACAGTTGTCGGGTTCCATACTTTAAGAACGAGCGACTCAAAGAAGCCAACTGTCCAAGCGAAGTCAGGATGAGTATTGGTCATCGTGAGAAGAACGTTCTTAACGGGCAGAACAGTTCCTTCTGGAACAGCTTTGATCTCCAAGGGGATATAACCAAGGTCTGCCAATGCGTGCATCTTTTCAAAGATGTGGCGCGGGGTAGGTCCGAGAATCGATTCACGTACCTGCAAGAACTCGTTCACCATTGGGTGAGTGATCTTCTGTGCCAAGTAGTTCTTCAAGATAGGCTGAAGCCCATTGAAGAGCGTGAACGGAATCTTCTTGTCGGAGCGAGCAACGAGATAGGCGTAGGCCTTAGTGATCCCCTCTGGGAACTGCTCCATGTGCCCCATCTTATATACGTCAGTGCAAAGTAATACGTTATCGTTAATCATGTTTCTCCTTAAAAGTTAAATGTAGCTGTTACGTAGAAGCGGACTTCGCCCTCGTCTTCTTCTACTGAGTAGTCGAACGTTGTACCATCATCAAAATGTTCTGCGAGAGCATCAACCTTAGCCTGCGCAAGAGTGTGCTCCACAGACATATCAACCCCTGGGATCTTCTTCACAACGTGAATTGGTTTCTTCTTCTTAGGGTCGATGGTATCGCTCACGCTTCCACCATATCTGGATCGCAGACGATCCAATTGATTCTTGGATAATCTTTTAAGAGGATTTCAAGGATAAGTTCTGAGTCTTTCCAAGGTACAGCGAACAGACCAGAGTTAAACTTATTAGAGTAGACGTCGATCTGTGGGTACGTGTCGCTTGGGTGGGCGAGATAGATCTTACGTAAGAGATCACGGAGAGCTAGAGTTGTATTGATCTTGATCTCTTCTACGCCGTCTTTCTTAGGTCCGTAGTCATGAGATGTAACGATCCAGCCGACCCAGTGAGCTTCGGATTCAGGGAACGATGATAGACCAGCAAGACCTACAGCCGTTCCACGCTGCATGTTAGCAGACTCGCAGAACATCTTGTAGTCGAGAAAGCTCTGAAGATACTTCTCTTTGAAAGGCTTGGCAATGCCAGAACCCCAGACACCCTGCGAGTTGCAGGCATGAATGATTACACTCTCACGAGGAGCGTCAAAGAGACTCATCTTCTTGTGGGTTACCATACTTTATATCCTTCCGGGTTCCTGAGCAGAGAGTTCGTGGTGTGAATATCACGGATCCCTGCATCAAATAATACCTGCTTCCCTTTTGAGAATAGTCCGTGTGAGACTGCTAGGTCGATTGGTCCTGTCTTATATTCTTTAAGTGCTTCAGCTACTTTGATGAAGGTCATCCCGCCGTCGCAGATGTCGTCGATGATTAGGACACTCTTGCCGTAGAGATCCTGGTGAGATGTATTAACTTTAAGTCCAGTGATCTCGCCCGTCTGCTGGTTGCGAACCTTCTCGCACCAGATGAACTGCTTACCAGTGGTCTTAGCGTAGCGCTCAGCTGCGCCTTTGTCTGGGTAACATACAAAGTCATAACCGATGGTGTTAAACAGAGTCTGATGAAACTCTTTGGGAGTTGTAGACTCCATTGGAAAGACGAGATCAGACTTGGAGTGTGGGTCAAAAGCCTCGATGCGCGTGATACCTGCGTTATATAGGATCTCTGTGAATGTCTTGAGCGCGAAGCTCAACTTATTGTTTACTTCCTTATCTTGACGAGCGTAAGGAAGATAAGGACATACAAGATCAACACTGGTATCGAAAACGTCATAGCATAACTGCGCCACTTGGCATACTTGGATTAACTCAGCTTCATTCTCAAACAGCCATAGTATATATGTGACGCTGTTCGGATCCATCTTTGACTCATCAATCTTCCAGACCTGGGAAGTTCCATCTGGAAAGATGGTTATCGTAAAACTTACTTCTTCGCCGTCGCTGATGAGCTTAATCATGTGTTCTCTCCCAGTAAGAAATCTAAGTGGCGCCACATAGCATCGTGCTCGCCGTCTTTCTTGAGCATCAGCTTGAAGTGCGGATACTCTTTCTTGTACATGTCAAGCTGTTTCGCTTGATCTAGTACAGACCGTTCTACGTTTGCTATACGGTCAGCCAGCTTCAGGGTCGTAGCCTCTCTAGAGGCTTGAATCTTAGGGTAGGTCTTTTCGTGACGCTCTTTGCGGTTCTTACCAGGCTCGTTTGTTACTCGGTGAACTAGATCTGCTACATGCCTACCGAATGTAATCTCGATCTGGAACACTGTTGCATCTGTGTCTTCGACTACATCATGCAACCAGGCTGCGACCTGAAGGTCCTCGCTATCAAACTTGAAGCGGCGCAAGACTTCAGCTACGGCAGCGAGATGCTCTGTGTAGGGAGAATTCTCCCCGTATTTCTGGTCTTTGTGCTTTGCTGCTGCAAATGCCGCTGCTGCTTGAATAGCGAGGCTCATATTAGTCTTTCTTCTGTGTTGCCGCTTCTTTAATCAACTTGATACCAACGTATAGTACGAGAGAAGCTACGCCAAGGATCAATACTCCGATACCGATATCAACTAATGCGATCATATTTTCTCCTTAAATAAGTCTATCTAGAAAAGGCACCACCCGGAGGTGATGCCTTCAAAGATATACTTAGTTGTCTTCAGACTTGTTTGCTGCAGCAGGCACTTTAGTGCGTGGAGCTTTAGCAGGTTGATCTTTGTTCATGCGATCGTTCAAATCCATGAAGGACTTAAGACCGATTGCGTCGAAGGGGTTCATTGCCGATTGACCGTTAGATCCACCGCCGATTACCATCATGCCTGGGAACTGAACACCAGCAAGCTCATGTGCTACACCGATGCGAGTCTCTTTGTCGATCGTCGCACGCTCAAGGGGAGTAAGACCTGCTTGAACTTTGAGGCGGTTAACTTCAGCAAGAGCTTTACCGTTCGTTACTTCAGCCGCAGCATCTTGTTCAGCTTGTTTGCGTTTCAGCTGAGATACTTCGAACTCTTTCTGAGCGATAGTGACTTCTTTGATCTTCTCAACTTCTTGCTTAGCTTTCTCAATCGCGATCTGAGCATTACCTTGTTCGCGTGCAGTGATCGCATCTTGCTTAGCTTTTTCAGCGTTAGCTTTAGCGACAACTTTCATCTGCTCAGCTTCTTTTTTCTTCTGGATCAGAGCATCGATAGTCTGGTCGAAGTCGATGTCTTTGATAACGAACTGGATGATGGTTACGTTATAAGCTTTGAGCGGAGAGATCTTGCGAACAACTGGCTGTCCAGCTTTGTCAAGCTTGATGTTGACTTCACGAGTCACGAACTCATTGCCGTCTGCATCTTTCTCTTTGAATTCCTTAGCTTCAGTCTCGTAGATCCCGTTCTTTACTTGATCTTCCACAAGTGAAGTGAACTCAGAGCGACGAGTAGAGTACGACTCTTCAGCGCGCATCAGAGTAGCCGTCTGCATCAAGGCTTCAGCAACAGTCTGACGAATCAGATCGTGCTTGACGCGCTCGTAAGACTTGAAGTCTTTATGCAGGAGCTTCTGAGTCTCAGGGTCAGAAGGTAGACGGAATTTGATGCCGCCAGACACCTTCGCAGTACCGCCGTCGTTGAAGCGAATGTCGATCGTGTCTGACTCAGCACCTTTGCCGCCGTCAAGATCTGACTTCGAGAAGTAGTACATGTCCGACACGTGGTAAGTTGTTACGTTACCGAAGAGCTTCAGATACGTACCTGACTCATTGTGAACAGTTACATCACCAGTAACAGCTGCCTGTTTAATCTGATAATAGCCTTGGTCATTCGTCGTGAACACTTCACGTCCGACCGTTGCCAGGATAAGAACTGCGACCAATCCGCCTACGGCGAGACCAATCAATTTAACTCGTGCGTCCATCTATAAAACTCCTTTGTATGAAAAGGCGTTAGCGTTCAAATTTAATTACAATCAGGACAGGTTCTACTATCTCCAAACAGTCCATGTCACTCGCTTCTGTTCAGCAGGTGGAAGATGTTCAGTATAGAAGGCGACCATAGATTCGTATGTTCTAGATAATAGACCTTGAGCGGCAATATAGTCACAGCAATCAGACGCCTCTTGAATAGTCATGTTGCAAGAAGATGCAATCTTGTTCATTCCTGGTTTAGCTTTCCCGTGCTTACTAATGATGCCTTTAAGGTAGGCCTGAACGATATTAACTTTTACTTGACAGATAGCCATATAAAATCCTTTGTGATGAGTTGTGTGATTGGATTTTACAGATTAAAAGAATGGAGTCCCACCGCGGTAATTCTCCGCGTTATCTGGGTTTGCAAGCCAGAACATTAATTTTATGTTAGAGGGACAAGAGTGGAGGAGAGCAACGGACTTGCACCGTAAACCTCGAAAGGTCCGTGTTGCTTAGCAGGCAAACCCAGCGCTTCGCCGGTTTACTCTCCATGGTAGACCTATGAGGAGTCGAACCTCGTTAGCTAGATTAGAAGTCCAGCGACCTTCCTTTGGTAGGTCCATAAAACTGGTACTCGAGGTGAGACTTGAACTCACACTGTGCAGGGTTTAAGTCTGCTGCCTCTGCCAGTTGGGGTAGTCAAGCATGGTGAGTGATGAAGGAATCGCACCATTCGTCGCCTTCCCACATGTTTTATGACAACTGTTTTACAGACAGCTTGCGGGGACATCACTCTTGGAGGAAGGTATCCGATTCGCACGGATGAAACCCAGTGTTAGTGGGTTTACCAGGGTTCAAGCCTGGCGCAATAATCTATCTCTGCCAACCTTCCGTTAAAATTTATTCGACTTCTTTAAGTTCTCTTCCCTAGGTAAATGTTGTAAATTCCAGGGCACATGTAGTCCACTTACGTTATCACCCTGTAATGGGACTATATGGTCCACATGGTGCCCTTCAGGACGATCTTTATAAATCTGCTTAATGTCGTCCATATTGACCCATTTTGGAGTTTGCAACTTAATCAACTTTCTTCTCTGTGTAGCATCGATGGACTCTTTCTGTCTAAATTCTTCGTTGGTTCTGTATTTCTCTCTTCTGAAGAGTTTAGTTCTTTCTTGCTCTGCTGCTCTATATTCTTCGTTATTGTTATAACGCTTTTTCATGTTTTTTAGATTTTGAGCATTATGTCTAGCTTTAACATTCGGATCTTTTAAAGATTCAGTTTTGCGTTTGGCTGAACTCAAAATTCTCTTTTGTCTATAAACAGGATCTGAGTCATACTTCCACTTAATATAATGGTTTTGACAAAACCCTTTACCCTTATGTTTTCTCTCACAGCCTTCAATACTACACTTCTTCATAAATTCCCATAAAGCGATCTAAAGAGGAGCGACTATACGCGGAGTTCTATCTTTGTGTTATCATCTGTCTTGATGTTATGTTGCCATAACATTCTTTGCCCATAACCCGACTGCTAAGCGAGTAGCCTCATCGCAGTCCTATTTATAGTTGCTACACATACCCTGTCGCCCGTTTCACCCGTTAGATTTACCCAACGACTCGTCTCTGATGCCGTGACTTACCTTACGGTAGGTGGCCGTTAACCACTATGTTACTCTATGTAGCTCCGACGTTCTTCTCTCCAACATTGCATTGGTCGAGCGATAACCTGTCGCTCCTCTTTAGATCATAAAATTTTAGTTTCAGAATCCCCTAAGTAAAGTTTGGTCCCACCTGTCCGTTCCGCCCGGACCTCTTCGCTTCTTCAGAGCGACACTTTCACTAGATTGGCTTAAATGGGATGGCTGACGAGACAGGGTTCGAACCTGTGACCTAACCGTTAACAGCGGTTTGCTCTACCAACTGAGCTACACGTCAATGAATTATAATGAATGTTTGGATTTAACGTCTCGCGGACTTACGTATTAGTTTAGCTATTAAAGCAACTAAAATACGAAAAATCATTAATCGCAGAACGCGATAAATTTGATCTCAAATATGATGTATGAGCGAATGCTTTCATAAGGTCTAGCATACCACAAGATTTAGATTAAGAAGTGAATTTATCAACAAATAATTTGTTTGCGCTTATTAGTGGATTTATATGGACGGTAATGTCGCAATAGGTCACAAAGTCATCCCAGGATATAACCTTGAGTTTGAACAGTGTGTACATGAGGGCTTTATAGGCAATAATTTTTTGAGAGTTAACTATTCCACCCCTCATGCCCAGCTCGGTTTCTGCCGGTTAGTCCACTTGGGAGGACGCTTGTCGTGGTTCCACTTGTCTCGAAGAGTTAGCTTATAAGCATCGAATATACCTGTGTTTTTGTAGGTACTGCAGTTTGCAAACGGGGTAATTTGACCTGGAGGCATGAGCTTTGTACCACCACAGAGAGTGTTGAAGATGTCGTATGATTTATGTCCTTTGCCAGTACGATTATGACGTTCCTCTACGAGATCAGACATGTAGAGAAGTGTCCATCGATAATTCTCACTAGACTCGCGAACCCACACAGCGCAAGGATGATTTACATGCGTAGACTTATAGATATCATTTCCAGTGTATCCTTGAACACGCATCGCTGTGCTAAGCAACTGTGCGGTCTCGATAATCATCTTGTTGAGACGTAGATCGTCAAGTGCTTTTGCACATTCCATTGTGTCTTCACTTACAACAAAGATGTTCATAAAACTCCCTAGTATTTCTGTCTTGCTCTCAATTCAGGATTAGCGCGATTGATTGCTTTGAGTGTCCGCCAAGCAGTGTCACCCTTTAAGAATCCAGACCGCATTAAGAAATGTAACAGTTGTTTCTTCATAAAGAAATCACGAAACGCGTCGTCATTACGAGGACCGAAGCTCATAACAACTTTAAGTGTTTTGTAAGAGGATCGATGACTTCGGGATAGTCAGGTCCAATAGCTACAGCAGTATATGTTGGAACACCATCGAACTCTGTAAGTCCTGCATCTTGAATTAGAGAGCAGAGAATCCCAGCAGCTTGCGCCTTATTAAAGATGTCGCGAAGCTCTTCTTCAGAATCTACTGATACGCAGATCTTTGTGAACTTGCCGTCAAGCCACTCTTGAATGCGCTTGAAACCAAGAGTATCTGCACTTAGGAATAAGCCACCCTCATCTGCGAAATCTGTATCTGGATCACTAGGAATAGAACGCGACTCCAAAAGATTAACAATAACTGCCATTGATGCATGAGCACCTTGAGCAACCATCTTGCCCTTGCGCATGTTTAGATCTTTACGTAAGATGATGACCTGCTTTGGTGCCGACATATTATTCCTTATAGTAAGCGTTCGTCTTATCTGTGTGATCCGTGATATCAACCACATGATTGATAGATGGATCAAAGTTCATGATGTGGTTCTTCACCAGCATGTTGAGCGTGTACTTAGCGCCAGCACAACCTCGACATCCGCCGATCATCTTTACATAAGCGATAACGAAGTAATGTTCAGCATTGTCGCCACGATTTATCTCTGTGATCTCAACACGACCACGATGTTGACCAAGTAGAGTATTTACACTCTCGTCAAGCATCGCTTGTACTTCTTGAACTGTTTTCATTTAATCCTTCTTACTTACAGAACCAGTGCCCCTAAATGCAGAAGCTAACAATGCAAACCCAAATGCTTCCAACCAGCTAAGGTCTGCAAGGTGAAACACTGGAACCATAAATAGTGCCCAGCCAATCTTAATCATGATGAGGCTGATAAGGGTGAATACCACCATGATACCAAGAATCGCGAACATTGCAGCTATTAACTTATCCATTGTTATCTCCTTTTAATACGGTTTCTTCAAACACGTCGTTTACTGTCATCTTCGTAATGTTTATATCAACACCAGAAGTAATCATGATCTCGACATTTTGTAAACCCTTAGTCTTAAGCCATATTTCTAATTTACGGCGCATGTTCTCTATATAGCTTTGACTTACTGCTCCGCCTTCTGGTGCAGTAAGCGTCATCACTAAGAAATCTCCGTCACTTACCTTCAGGTTTGATATCACTTGGAATACCCCATCTGCTATCTTTAGCAGGATCATTGATGTCTAGAAAGATAGGAGCTTTCATCCAGGCCGTTGCATGTAAGTCGTCAACATACCAATTAGGCTTATCCATAACTAGATCAACCAGATTCTCAATGCCGAGCGTCTTAACTACAGACTCAGCCCACTCGTGTCCACCCTGACTCCAGACTACAACCGTATGTCCGCGGGCTTTAAACCGTCTCATCAACTCTATGTGTCTAAGGTGAGGAAGAACGAGCTCAGAGCAGGCGCCATCAGGGTTGACTATTGATATAAGACCGACACCGCTTGGGTTTACTGCTTTCCAGTCCCAGATCACTAGTGTGTCGTCAACGTCAAAGAATACTGATCGTGTAGCTCTGATTACTTTCATCTGTTCTTCTTCATACTCTCGACCTGCTTGATCAGATCTTCAAGGGACATATCGACTGCATCATTAGCGTCGATTTTAAAGGTTGCTTTTGAATTAGCTTTCTTTGTTGTAGTTTTAGTGGTCGTTTTCGACTGTTCGAATAACTCAGCAAGAGACTGAGCCTTCTGACGAGCCGTTTGCGGAGGAGCTGGTACAGACTTAGGCGGACGTGAGTTTCTCAATGCCGCACGCTGATCAGCCTGTTTCTGTTTTGCTACCTTCAAGGCGTCGTGAAACATCGTTACTGCGACACCTACGATAAACAGTACGAATCCGAGGATGATTAGGGTTAACATTACCAGTCACTCCCACCAGAAGAGTCAGACGATCCACTGTCATAGCTCGAACTATCGTCTGATGAAGATGAATCATCGCTAGAAGAGCTGTCGTCAGAGCTATCATCCGATGAATCGTCGCTGTCGTTTGAATCAGTTGTATCTGGAGTAGGGTCGATGTTGTGTTCTGTGTGGCTTGACTCAGCAAGCTCAGAACCTACAAGAGCGCCTAAAAAGTCTCCACCGATAAGTCCGCCTGCTACAGGAGAACCGGTAAGAGCACCGATAACAGCTGATGTAGCGAAGCTTCCACCACTATCGTGGTCGTGAAGTTCTTGTTGGTTGTTTGCGTTATTGACTGATGCGTCTTTACGGATCTGATATACGTCTGCGCCGACTGGAAGTACAGGAGTCGTTAAAGGCTGCTGAGCTTGCTGCTGAGCTTGCTGCTGAGCTTGAAATTCTGCTTCGCGAGCATTCTGAATCTTAACTGCACGTTCTTTGAAGTAAGCGACGATCGAAATAAAGCCGAATGCACCGGCCAAAATAAGTACTAATTCCATTGAATGCCTCCTGTTGAAGGCATTCTACAATCAGATTATTCTATGTCTCTTCTGGTTCTATTTTAGGTGCTTCTTGAGGCTTAACTGGGTTTGCGTAATCATACATTCCAGGCTTAACAGTAAAATGCATGTGATCAGGTGCTGCGTGGTGCGAAGCCAGTTCGCGCATTTGTTTATTTGAGCCTGAATTATTACTCTGACCTGGGAGTCTAGATCCTATAGTCTGAATGTGAGATACTGGAACCCATGCAGAGTGAAGATCGCCGTACGTCTTAGCTGCATCCTCGTTAGTCCACCAGCCTTCGCCTTTGTGACCTACTTTTCCATCTTTAACTTCAAAGAGAGAATCTTTCCAGTCAGGACCGTAGTTTTCTTCAGAGGCCGCTTCATCATAGTTCATGCCGCGATGAAGCTTCAAATGAAGCTCTGGCTTACCAGTAGCAGAGTTGGTGCGTGTCTGAAAATGGCTCTTAGCGTCTGGTTGGCCATTAAAATATTTAACTGCCGCTAACTGTGTTCGCTTTTCCTCTGATGGATCATTAGTACGAGGATTATGCTCTAATGTACTAGCACTTCTAGGAAAAAAGTCATCTTCATTCTTGATTGGGTTTACAGGCTTGGGGGCAAGGCGACGCATAGCACCTTTTTCCAAGCCATCAGACTTTGGGTCTTCACTCTCCTGGTCGCGATCAAACAGCTCAATAAAGTCAGAGAGACCTTGAGGAGATAGGGACTTGATGAGGTCAGAGAGCTGAGCGTCATCTTGGAACTTCGCCTTCATCAGAGTGTAGAGTTCATCTACAGTGATGTCGTTCTTCTTGAGGCGTTTCTTCCAGGCGCGAAGCTTCTTAGGGTCAACATGATGACGACCACGGTTAAGCTTCTCAGGGACTGCACGGGTGTTAGATGCTGCGTAGCCCTTGCTGTTATCTTTACGATCTGGAGAGAGTTTCTCGCCGGTCTTCTTCTCAGCAGTTTGAATCTGCTTCACGATGCTCTTACGTGAACCAAGTCCTGATGACTTCTTAGAAGCCGTACCGTTCTTGCCCTTTTGGCGGCGAAGAGCGTCATCAGCTTTAGTCTGAGCACGTTGTGAAGAACCTGGCTTCTTCTTAGCAGCGGCAAGTTTCTTTAAGCAAGCTGAGCAGCGGCCACTAGGGTTTCCCTTAGAGGCAGAGGCGCCACCACAGCGAGGACATTTCTTTTCGAGAACTTCAGTGAATTCACTCATGATACTATTCTACCGCACTATGCTTCTCAACATATTCGGCTAGGCGTCTAATAACTTCAGGATCACTTCTAAGATAACCTTCTGCCCTATTACACGCATCACACAGTAAGCCTCTAATTTTATTAGTCTTATGGCAATGGTCAACGGCTAATTGTTTAACGGTTCCATTTTTATGAGTAGAAGTCTCTGGTCTTAAACACACAGCGCATACATAATTTTGCTTTATTAGCATTTCATTATATTGAGATAAAGAGATCCCATACAATCTCTTGAATCGAGCGTTATCTCCTTTTCTCGGATTCTGCTTATATAACTCTTTTGCTCTTACAGAATAATAGTCTTTATAGTTTTTTCTCACTCTAGCTGCAACACAGATTTTACATGAAGATTGCAGCAAATTTGAATTCTTACCTCTTTTAGAGAATTCGTTGTTTGGTTTGCTTAACTTGCATTTATTACAAATTTTATGGCCAAGCATAAATAACTTCTTTTGTATCTAAATTGACAGCACAAAGTGGCGCCTTAGGTGAGCATCCGCATCCTGAGTCCAAATAGTAATGATGATCGTAGAATCTAGGTGCCATAATGCCTTTACGTAGTTGGTGTATGTGTCCTGATACACCTATGATTCCGTTGCCATGGTTGCGTGCAACACCTTTTTCATCTGAGTGATAGGTCCACATAAGTTCATCTGGGCTAAATTCTGGCTGACCTCTATCTAAGATGTTGCGAGCCCACTCAGCTGGTGCTGGTGCATGACTTATAAAGTAGTTTCGCTCTTCATGTTTTAGTGGGAGCTTAGAGAGCCACACTACATGGTCGTTGATCATGTCGCTGTAGCCCATGTACTGATAAGACTCGATAGTCTGAATCCCACCATTCCTAAACCACAGGTCAGTATCGCTAGCATTCTTACCTCTAGCATAGTACATGATGGCGATCCACTCGTGGTTGCCCGCCAAGCAGATAACGTTGTTTGGATGTGTCTCTTGTAAGTCTTTAAGGAAAGCTACAACTCCATAAGACTCAGGTCCTCGGTCAACATAGTCACCAGTGAAGATGACCTTATCCGATGTGAGGTCTAATGCGTGGTTAGTAAGAAGATCGTTCCAGAGTTTCTTCAGGAGATCTAGGCGTCCATGGATGTCTGCAATAGCGAATAGTCTATTCATCTTTCTTTGGACCTTTCAAAACTTGTTTGATGAGGTCTTTATACATCTTAGGTGTGCGAGTTGGTGGAGCTTCAAAGTCAGGCAAAGTGGATCCACCGAGAAGCTGCTTCTCAACGATCATCTCTACGATCTTGTCTGTGTCCATGAACGAGGAGTTCTCAGGGAATGTGGCTTCAGCGATACCTGAGATAGAGGGCGCAGTAACATACTGACGTGTCTGTGGATTCCAGGTGTGCTGAGTCTTCTGACCCTTCACTAGGATCTTAACGGGAATAGCTGTACCTGGGTAAAGAAACTTAATCTCTTTCCGCATGCTCTGCCCAATCATATTCTTAGCACCAACTAAGAATACTTCCTTACAGAAGTCATAGAAGAAACCGATGATCTCGTCAGTCGGCTGCTTTGTTACCTGTTGTATCAAGTACATCAGGCCGGTGTCCGGTCGGAATGACAGTTGTTTCTCGTTGAAATTCATCTACGCGCTCGCTTGTCAAATAGGCTTCGGCTAAAGCTTCTTCTAGTTCTTTAATGCGATCTTCATAGACCTTAACTTGGTCAATGAGTCCATCGCATTCGTCAGTAAGCTCTTTGTTTTCAGCTTCAAGCTTAGTGACTTGGTCTTCTAGATTTTCTATCTCTGAGGTAAACTCATCGGCAGCATCTCTAAGACCTTCTACAAGTTTGCGTAAATCTCGGTCACCGATAGCCATCTTAGTTCTCTTTTGTACCAGTTAGAGCTAGTTCAGCGACCTTCTCTTGAATCAGTGTATCATGAGCTTTCAGTGCAGCGATCAGGACATCTTGCATCTCAACGATGCGGGCGAATATAGTACTCATCTCTCCAGTAGGCTTGTATGGAGACATAGTAGAGCTACGAGCATAGTGATCTTCTTTAGGCTTCTGCATATAGACATGCATCAGCGCGTGCATGCGCTCCAGCTCGTTGTCAAGGATTCCATATAGATTAAGTGCTGGACTTTTTGTCTCGCTGCTCATTTTGTGCGATCCTTATCTTACGTAAACATGCCGGGGTTTTTAATTCTGGTTTTTGAAAGAGAGGCATTTCTTCTTCAATTAACCCAAGACCACTCTCTACTACCTTAGTCATAAGGTCTGTGATGTTTTGGTTCTCTTCAGAGTTAGGGAAGCTAACAGCTATTGTCTGCCGCTTTCTCTCGTGTGAGGCACCAGCCGGAATACCACCACAGTAGATTCTCAACCTAAATGAGATTGCAGTATCTTTATAGAACAGAACTATATCTTTGTTGACGTAGTTAGCTTTAGATTTCTTGTAGACATCATCGATAACAAAAGATGATATGCCGTAGAAGTACCCAAGAATCTCTTGAGTTGAATCTTTTGTAACCTGTTGAATAAGATATGCTAGACTCTTATTAACTTTGAATTCCTGTATTTTCAGCATATTCACTCCCAAGATTAGAAAATTATCGAATCGGTATATTGCGACCCTTTAGTTCTTCTAAACTCCAAACTTCTACATTGATAGAAGGATAGTCTTGCTTAAGTAATTCATACTTAACTTTGGCGTCATCTTGCCACCAACCTTTTATCTCAACGTAGTGGTCTCTACTTCTATCATAGAAGTCAATTATATAAGTTCGACCATCAGAAAGATTAAAAGGAACTTGCCAGTCAAAATCTACCTTATTAGTATTTAAGTAGTTAACTACATTGCGCTCCCATTTTCCTTTACATTTAAGAATATCTAGTGTCTTCCAATGTTCAACTTCATAGATATTAGAACAGTTAGTGACCCTTTTTAAGATAAGTTCTGGGTCATGGTTACGAGCTATGATTTTTTCTAAGTTGAGACAACCACAGGATTTAGCATTACCTGAAGTAAGTGAACCTGCTCTGATTGTGGTTTCTTTGCCACAGTCACACAAACATCTATAAACAACTCCCCTTTTAGGGAGTTGAATTCGTTCTAATGCTAAAAGCCTATTAAGCTTTTGACCAGTGAGATTTTTATTGCGTGTTATACGTATCTTCTCTAAGTTTAGACAACCACAAGATTTGGTATTACCGGTTACTAGTCCATAACTTCTTACAATAAGAGAATTACCACAATCGCATTTACATTCATAAGCAGTTTTGTCCAAACCACTTTCTTTTCCTGTAAGACGCTTAATTGTAAGTAAACGCCCAAATCTTTTACCTGTATGATCTTTAGCTCCATTTTTCATATAACTATTATACTAGATATGGCGATTAAATTAACAGTTTATTTTCTATGGCTTGTACTACCATCAGGACATTTTACTGTGTCACCCAAATTTTTCATTGGGTGGTCTTCTGTTCCGCCCTTAGAGATAATCCATAGTATTTGAGGAGGATTTTGACCTGGTCTAAGCCATGACTCCCAGTCAACCTTACTGTAACATCCATCGGTAATAAAAATATTAAGATCACCTTTGCGCTTAAATACATCCTCAAGCGACTTAGTGAGATCTGTACCACCAGACTGAATCATAGATTTGTCAATCTTCGTGCCCATCTTGTACTGCTGACGTCCGTAGAGATCAGTGTGGAAGAACGAGAGGTTACACTTTCGTGCGCCAACCTTCAAGAACTGATCCACGATCTCAAGGAATTCATTCAACTCCTCAGTGCTGATAGAACCAGACGTATCGAGGTGAAGCTCAAGCTTAGGCAGATCGCCTACTTTAGTGCCTGGAGCTTTGAAGCCCAGACGCTTGTTCTTGCGCATCCACGTGCCTTTGCGGTTGTGACCGTTGGCGTGTTTCTTCATCGCCATCAAGATCAACGCTTTGTAGTTCAACTCAGCACGGCGAGTCTTGATGTCCTCAAGAAGATCTTTGACGTGACCAGGGAGATCGTCGTATGACAGACGAGCTTTAACCATTGCACGTTTTACGAGCTCTTCAGTAGCATCGAGCATCTCTTTTTCGTCGCCAGCGCCATCCCACATGTGTTCGTCGATCGTCTGTGGAAGGTCACCAGTCTCAGCTCCGCCACCAGCATTGCCCTGACCTTCGCCATCGCCATCGCCATCTTCTGGATCTTCAAAGCGCTTGATCAATTTCTCGTAGTAATGTTCCATGGTCTGAACAGTCTGCCAAGGAGTCTTGGTGCCAGTCTTTTCATCTACGTCATGGTAATGAGCTACATCGATACACTGGCCTGGGCAAAGCTCATTGGGGCAAGGCTGACCGTCTTTAGTACACTGTGGGCAACCAGCAGGAAGATCCTTAATGAATTGATTGATCGCCATATCAGCTGCGATGTTCATGAGCATGCGCTTACGAGCGCTGATCTTCATGAACGGAACGCGCAATGGATGCTTATGTGTGATGTGAGAAAGTTCATGAATAAACACGGCTTTACGCTGAGCTGCGTTCAATTTCTTACAGAAGAAGTACGGATTTACCAACATATCCCAGCGCTTAGCATCTGTATTGAACATGATACCGGCTGTAGGAAGTTGGTGGGAATAGGAGATTGTCAAGCACTGCAGAACCGATCCTAAGAACGGGTGCGTTTTTGAAGTCTCATAGATGGTAGTGGCCAAGCATTGGGATTTCTCCTCAACTGGCACGAACTCTTTGTCCATCTGCTTTTTAATCTCTTTAGGATCTCTAATTCTTGATGACATATAATTGTCTCCCTCGTTACACTACTATTGTATCAGCACGAGTCGCCCCCGGTTAAAGAAAAGGAACCAACCTGGGTGCTAGGGAGGAGTCACACCCAGGTTGGTATAGTCGCTATTACTTAGTCTTTTTATCGACGCCAGTAGCACGACTGATTTTGATATTGTCTTTAAGGACTTTAACCAGTTCAGGATGGCGGCCAGTGAACTCTTTGAAGAAGTTCGTGATCTGACCTTTCGACTGCTTGTAACCACATTGTTTGATGAGGTTTACAGCGTGATCGGCAGGGATGATCTTGGCAACTTCTGCCATTATATCCTCGTCGATCTGGTCAGCCTTACAATCTTTCTTCAAACCACCGTAGTATTTCTCGATGGACTCAACAGTTGCAGCGATCATATCGCCTTGGTATGTCTGTGGATCCGACATAGAGACGAGACGCTTCATTGCTGCAGAACGATCTTTCAACAAATCCTGAGCAGTAACCGGAGCCGAGTCGTAGCAGAACTTGTGGTATTCGTTACCGATGTCTTTACCGAGGATCGAGCAGACAGTCAAACGGTGAAGAGCGCGGTTCTGATTGACACCAGCAAGCTCAGCAGCGTTAACTTTCGACCAAGTACGTGAAGAGATGTACTTGCCGTCTTTACCGATCTCTTTCGTGGACTTGTAAGTCCAGATACCAGAAGACACGAACATTTGGACAGAATCATGCCAGTTGGCAGCGTCCATGAAATCGATGAACGCAACGTGGTCGAATTCAACTTCGAACTCAACGAAACGATCTTTAAGAGCAGCATCCATTGTGTTGACATCGTACTCAGACGAGTCAGGGTTGATACATGAAGCAATCATCCAACCTGCGGGAACTGTGTAGTTGTGGACTTTGAAATCGGTCAACAGCTGCATTAAACAATTCATGACGCCAGTTGTTCCACGATTCGGTTCTTCAAGAAGGATCAAGCCTTCACCTTCAGTTGGCCAGAATTCAGGGAGCAAATGCTTCGTACGAGCAAGACCGTTCACGTCAACGCCTTCTGAAGGGAACCCGATCAAATCCGGTGCCTCCATGTATGCGATACGAAGATCGATGAATCCGAAGTTCGGATTACGCTTCTGCTCTTTTTTCACCCATGCTTGGGTGATCTCAGATTTACCGAGACCAGCTTCGCCGGTGAAGATAGGGTTGATTGTTTTGCCCATAAGGCGTGACTTATATGCCAGATCCAATACTGCGAAAATGTTACTAGGTTTCATCTAATCTCCTCCAAAGAGATGTTTCGTTATTTTAATATAATTTCAGAATTAGTGCACGTCTCTCGACAGCGGTTCAGGCATTTTTACACAATCCGCTAGCTTAGTCGCAAAAGCATTACTAAGTTGCCAGCGTGCTTGCAAGATCTTGAATGTCGGTGCATCATCTTTAGTTGCAGCTTCCATAGCAAGACTCTCAAATGTCTTAGTCACGATCGACATAAGGTTAGCAAACGTAAGCAGGTCAGACTCGCTAATAGCGATACTCACCATGCCAGGATCAAGTTGTTGCCGCGGCTTGGGAAGGACTTCCTCAACCTTTGCGGGTGGAACCTCCGCCGCTGGTGGATTCGTCTTCGGTTTCTTCAAGTTCTTCTTCGTAATCTTCGCCATCAGTTTCCTCTCTAATTTTCGCCAGTATCTTCTCCCGTAAAGCAGGAGGAAGCGCATTGAGATCAATGCTGAACGACGACTTGGCTTTCTTCGTTTTCAGCTTCTTCGTTTCACCGAAGAACAGATCTGCTTCCTCAAGAGTCAGAAATACAGCAGGACCACCATTGGTTGTCTTACGTGTAACATCTGGTTGCTTCTCTTTAGAGGACGCCGGAACAAACTGGATAGATCCGCCGCGAGCAAGATATTCTGCTACGGTTTCTACCTTCTTACGAGATTTCACTTTGGTGTTATCCGACATCTAAATCCTCCGTTTACAGGACCATCTAATATCGGATTATACGTACCAAAACTGTAGCTCTATTTGAACAGTTCGTCGGTACCAGTCGTGGGGAAGATAGCGTTTAGCTTCTTCATGTAGTCGAGGTATTCTTTTTCGTTCTTGCGAGCGATTAAATCTCTTCGCAAGCGCATGAACATGCGATAGGATCTATTGAAAGACAGGGGAAGATGCTGGTGATATTGTACGACGGCAGACGTATCAGCGTGGCCGGAGTAGCTCATAGTGTTGATTTCTTTATTATAAATCTGACAGGTTAGCTGTCGCGCAATAGAGTTATAGCTCACTATGATAGTCTTAGTTGAATTAAGCGGATCAGATATGAACTTATTCGCTTCGACTTCGACCTTGAATTGCCAGATCACAGTTGGTCCGGGAAATCCGTTACTGCCAGTGCTAGGATCCTCAAGACGAAAGTTCTCTGGAGTAGTCTTGAGTGACTCGCAGAGTGACTTCAGTGTGATATGGACCAATTCCTCTTTTGTCATGCAATCCCTTGTCAGGTATAATGTAAATACCTAAGTCTATCTTATCAGAGGAACTAGTTATTTATGGCTGCAATCACTGAGCTAACAGATAATCTGGCATACGGAGTCGATGTAAAAAATCGCCGAATCTACTTTGGTGTTAACTTAGATACAGCAGAGTCCACTGAAGCCACCGACTTTACTTTAGCCTCGGTAGAGATGGCTGTTAGAGCCATGCATAGAATGGCTTCGGATGCACCTAATAAACCTATTGAACTACACATGTCTTCGTATGGTGGAGACACGTACGCGATGCTCCGGTTGCACGACGAGATCTTGGCATGCCCTTGTCAGGTTCGCTTCTTCGGAAGCGGTCCTATCATGTCCTCGGCCACTTTTATAATGTCTGTCTGTGACGAGCGTAATCTGCATGCTAACACCGTTGTAATGGTTCATGAACTTACTTCTGGTGGCGGTGGAAAACACACTGACATTAAGATCGACGCTGCTGAGAACATGCGACTCATGGACCAACTCTGTGGTATCTATGAAGCCAACTCTCGTATGCCCAAGGAGTTCTGGTTAGACATCTGTCAACGGGACGTGTACCTGACGGCCGGCGAAGCAGTGTCATTAGGTCTCGCCGATCGCATCTTAGAACCTAAGAAACGTGGTAACTTACGTAAGGCTCGCCAAGTAGCTATGCGTAAAGAAGTAGATGTTAAAGAGATGAAGGACTTAGTGAAGAGCTTGTATGAGCGTACGAGCCGCACTCGTATTCCTAAGCTAGAATTCAACGAGATCAAGAAAGAAGTAGCTGATCCACATCTGTTCGTAGATGAAAGCAAAACGCCTGAGAAATCCGTCTTGGATGCTCAGGCGCCCATCGTTCAGCTAGATGTAAAGAAAGATTAGACAGTGCGGTCCTCCAAAGCTTTTGCCGCCATTATTAAGCTTCTGTCTAAAAATTGATTAAGCGTTACGAACCAGAGAGATGAGGATGCTTTTTGCATCCGAACCTTCAGCGTATTTGAATACGTCACGAAGATTGCTAACACCAACCACGGACTTCAATGCAGCAACTTTAGCACTGCGCAATCCTACGCGCGGGCTAAGTGCAGTTGCCAGTGTGTTAAAGCTAGAGAAGTTGTTCGCACCCAATTTGCGAAGTTCTTTAGCAAGCACCGGACGAGTGTACTTTTTAGTCGAGAAATTAGCCATTCATTACTCCTGTTTTAATTTAGCGGACATTTGAAATATCATTATACGAATCATCTTTAGAGGGTTAAGGAATAGCGGGTTTGATGTCATCGCCCCCGCACCAGTCAACCCATTCATCTTTTAACAAGTACGCCATAATTCCCCAGCCGTTCAGACTGCTCCAGCTAGTTTACCGGTGGTTTCCCGACATGCCTATATGGTTTGGTCCTACTCTACAGCATGCTACTCGTGTAGGCCATTCCACCGTAAATTTAGTACAGGAAGCGGGTGGACGCGCTTCATCCCTGTATTTTAGGCTAATAAAAGTCTTTCAACTTTTGCCATAATTGTCTTGAATTTATACTTTGCTTGTTTCTTAGCGTATTTATAGTCTCTGTATGTGCCGACTACTCTTCCATCTGGATCATGTAGCTCAAACTTCCACCAAGCATAGTCATCACTGAATATATCATCATTCCACTCTTCTTGTGGAATATCTATCTGAACTATCTTGTAGTAGTCTGACCACTTCATAGTCTCGCCTTGAGAATGATCTCGTAACAACCGTCGTAGTCTTTAACATAGGTCAGGACTTTAAGGTAATCAAGCATCTCTAAAAGAAGATGTCGCTTAAATACATCCTCTAAGACTTTATCTGACGGATCGAGGTCGCCTAAATGATGGAAGTAACGATAATAAAGGTTACCGTCAAAGCCTTCTATCGGTTGCCACATATCCTTATTCCATCCAGACCTTCATATACATAGTCGCACTCAACAACCTTTAAAAGGTGTAGCAGATATAGAAGGTTTCGAGTCTCTCTAATAATTTCATGGTCATCAAACGTATACATCCAAGTACTTCCCTGCGGAGGGTTATGCTCCGCCCAGAAGTCATTGTTAGGACCGTAGTGCCAGAAATTTCTAGTCATCGTCTCCGCCGAAGCCAAGACCCAAGCGGCCTTTTGCTTTCTCTTCGAAGTCACGCTTGAAGAGCTTAGAGTGTTCGACGATCTCTTTCACAACCTGCATATAGGTCTTGTCATCGAGCTCTGCACGGACAGCGATCTCTTCCAAGTGGGCAACCGAGAACTCTTCAGTTCCCTTTGTGCCAAGGCATTCCTTCTCGTCTTCAGTGAGATCACGCTTGCTGATGAATGTCATCAGGCTGATCTTCTCGTCATGACTCGGAGGAGCGAGCTTCAACATGAGGTCAAAGCGACCTGGGCGATCTGCGAGAGATGCCAACAGGCTCTGTGGATGGTTAGTAGTAGCTACAATGAACGTAGGGAGGCTGAATACAACCCCAACGCCATCAAGGAGGTTCAACATTCCCGAGTCAACACCCGAGTTAGAGCGATGACGCTCGCTGTCGCCTCCACCGATGTCCTCGATGACGAGGATCATGCGGGTGCAATCCGCAGTGTACTTGCTGTTAGTAGACAGGAGCTTGGCGATATCATCAGCCTCGATCTCTGAGGTCGGCCACATGATAACTACTGTACCTGGATCTTCAGCGATGAGGTCAGAACAGAACTTCTCGATAGCAGAGCTCTTACCCATACCTGGGGCAGAGTAGAGCAATACGCCACGCTTCTTAAGGCGACCAAGCTTCTCGTACACGTGGAGACGCGAGAAGAACTTGTTGGCTTCAGCCATGATCTTAGTGGTGTTCGTAACCGTCTCAAGGAGGTTACGCTTCTTAAACTCGATTGGACGAAGTCCAAGACCAGCCATCGTCTTAGTGAAGACGAAAGTGCCAGGCTTGATCTCGTACTGGCGCTCGTCTTCAGGCTTCTCAAACTTATACTGATAGATGAACTGACCATCCTGGAAGCAGAGATCCGACTCAGGGAGCTCGTTCTCTAGACCAGCGTTCATGTCGTTAAAGGATGTTTTCTTCTTCAGTACGAACTTGCCTTCGTCAATCATTATGAGCTCCCTCTGCCATTCACTTTTTCTTGTTTGTAGTGAACATAACCACTCTTGCCGTGGGCTCTGTTCTTCTTTTTCATTACATCTTTACGAAGAAACTCATCGTTAGGACCGGAACCAACAACTCGAGGGTTTCTCGCGATGTCTGCATTCCATAATCTTCTCGATACCTTATGTGTTTCCTTTAATGTGTTATACTCTAATCCATATCCTGGGTCACCCCAGCGGAACACTCTCTTGCCCTCAGCTAGAGCCTTCTTAAACTTATTGAGTAGCCCAAGTAAACTGCTCATGCTTCTTCATTCTTACCTACATGGTTACCATCAAAGTTAATCCCTTGCGAAGATATTAACCATGTTTTCTTATTGATGCCATAGCTACCAGAAGTTCCATCAACATATCCTACATAAGCATGATCAGAATGAAACATTAACGAGTTAGGTGACACACTATAGTCATTAGACATCCAATTAGCTTTATTAGGACGATGTCCTTCCCACTTGTCGCCATATCTACGCTTGTAATCAACTACCCGATTTGCCATTTTCATCTTGATCCTTATTCTTTAGAACTGTATCTTCGAAGATCTTTTGTTGCAGAGCTTGTAGATCAATCCCCATCTCTTTCATGACCTTGCGGTAAGTCGTTTTCTTTAGAGTTACTGTTCTCTTACCGTTATACTCACCATACGTAACTGAAACAGAGTCGGGATTGTATTCATTCTCAATGTTATAAGAGACACCTGCATCCCAGAATGACTCAAGGGGTGTGTAAGCACCTTTCATAGCAATCTTGATCTCACAGATGCGAACCTGCTTCTCTACATATTCCTCGTATGCATCAGGAGTATGAAAGTAGCAGTGAAGCGTTCCGTACTTCTCTTTCAGCTGACCAAGAGTGATCTTGGGCTTATCAATCTTATTGAGTATAGGGTTAACATACTTAATCTTAAGAGCTTTTGCGCCATAGAAATAGCTATGGAAGAAGCTACTGATAACTTTGCCAATCGCCTTAATGGGGTTTTTCTCTCGGTACTTGCCGTGCTTACCAAAACCCAATTGAGTCTTAATAGCGTGGAACATGTTCTTCCAGGGTTCAACGATAAACCAAGCTCCGGCTCCGCTTCGGATATAGTAACCGCGCATAGTAGATTCATTGCGCTTGAAGCCTAATTCCTTCTGGAGCAGATCCATCATCTCAAGTACTTCTGGTGCCCAAGCTAGTGGACAATCAGGTGAGCACTCAGATTTACTGAAGTACTTACGCTCTAGCTCTGCAAGAGCCTTCTCGTTCTCAGGTGTCTTCCACTTATCGTGGTAAGTAACTTCATTATTAAACATTAGTCGATCTCTCTTTCGTACTCAGTGATCCACATCAGGATGAATCCAACTACTGCCATGCCGACAGCAGTGCCTAGAGCCATAGTTGTTCCGCTCACACCGAGAGTGTGATACAAGATGGAGCAGATTACGCCAACCTCTGCATCAGCTTTCGATCTCATCGCTCCTTTATAGGCTGAATCTATGCAATTTTTCTCAATGTTGTACTGAGGTTCACCTTTGTCAGGATAGTAGCGACATTCCCAGTCAGAGTATTTTGCGAACTGTTCAATCATATCTTTACCAAAGTCGCCAGTAACGTAATGCGTATCATCTATAGTAACAGCTTTGTATCCATCTGTTAAAAACAGGAATAGGCCACCAATAAAGAACATAATTAAAAGTAATGAATTAAGTCTTACTAAAAACTGCTTCATGTCTAGTCTCCTCTATTCGCATGTTTCGCTGGAGTAAACTACAGTCTTGTCATTAAGAGTGTACTTGCATCCATCCCACTCAGTTAGATCGCAGGTAACATTAGAACACTTAGTGTATTTAATATCTTTCTTAGATACGATCTGCTCGGTACGAAGATTAGATGTACCGTGATCAGTGCATGAAAGAACTTGTTTGTTTCCATGCTGGGTCATAGTACAGACCAGAACAGCAACAGTTAAAAATCCCATTAGCACCTCTGAATGTTTATATATTCAGATTACTTATACTTTTGTCTGTAAATGAAAAGTCTGACATTATCCATTGTTAGGTAGCGATCGCCTTTAATAACTTTGAGTTGGCGGAGTAGAGGCATCATAGCGCTAGTGGCATTTTCTTTCTTAAGATATTCTGCAGGATGAATAGGTTTCATAGAAAGATGGTTGCGGGGGTGAGACTTGCACTCACATCATTTTGGCTTATGAGGCCAAGCTGGCACTTCTTCCAGTCACCCCGCGAAGACATATTATACACGTGTTGGTGGTTTCCCCAAAGGGGAATGTTTCATTATGAAACTGTGCGAACTAAAAACTGAGTCACCTAAGTTGACAGCATTTAGCTTGTGAAGGAATAGACGCAGGTTCATTATATGTGCCTTTATCTCTTCTAGCTTCTCATCCACGGCTTGCATTCGAATAGACTTAAGATACTCTGATCCTGTCACACTAGAGTCCTAGCGTAGTCAGCTAACTCTTGTGGCAATAGGTCAGGGTTCACACCTTTGGGCACGATTTTCGCTTTGACTCGGATCGTGCGAGGAACTGGATCGCTGATGCTAACAGGAGTACTAGTAAAGCTGTTTCCACCGTTTAATTCCTTGGCTTTCTTAATGTGGTTCATCACCATGCTTCGTGCATAGCTACGGACTTCGCCGTGGTTGTTTCTATCTTTAGAGTAGTCGATGAGACCATTGATGATACCATTCATCACGTTAGCTTTCACCGTCTCAAGTTGAGCAGAACTAAGAGCAATAAGAGCGTTATCAACATACTTATTAAACTGCGGCACCTGAAGTAAAATCTCAGCAATAACCGCTTCTTTTTGACCTAAGCTCATTTTAAACTCCCAATGAACCCGTTCAAGTGTACGTGGATTCCGAGCGTATTAAATGAAAAGCCCACTAGGCAAATGTAAATAACAAAAGCAAGAAATAAAAGTCTCAGCATATCAGCCTCCAAACGTAAATTCTTTTTGATTCCTATCAGTAATAATAAAGACTCTAATGTTCTCTACAGGAAGCACTGTCCACTCGTATTGACAGAGCTGAAGTTTACCTGCAGCTTTGAGACCAGAGAGTAGCTTCTGCACCTCTTTAGCATGGTCTGGCTGCTGCTTTACTGTACGAATAACACCATCATCGATGAGAAGTTCTTGTTTCAGAAAGTAAATGATTTCATCTAGCTGCTGAGTCGTTTCCTGCAACCTCTGTAAGCACTGAATCTCTCTAGATACTTTCCCGTGTACGCTCACATCATCTCCATCAGCTTCATCCACACAGCCATAGTGGCTTGCGTGTCGTACTTCGCCTCGTGTACTTCACCAGGTATTACGATCTTGAAGTATTCTACCAATGAGCCTAAAGACAGACCAAGGTCTGGCGGAAGCTTACCCTTAATCAGAAGACTGAATGCAATGCCAGTGATATCAACTGTGCGATAAGACACGAACTTATCCATCGTTTTCTTGCCCAGCAAATGCTCCTGCAACCAGGCTACATCGCGATGGACCTGCTTACCGACAGGAATTAACTGGATCTTGCCGTCATTAGAGTTCTTCTGTAAGAACCGGAACAACTTCTGTCCTGCCTCAGAGTAAGTGATAGAGACTTTGTCGTGGTTCACAAGATTGATCTTGTTGATCTCAAGACCACCAGCTTCAACGTGGTAGACTCCATCGTTAGGCTTGACGAACATAGACAGACAGTCTACTACTTCCAGCTTAGTGTTCACTACTTCAAGATAGGTAGAGAGCAGGGAAACACCCTTGCTCAATCCACCTGTCTCATTGTCCATCGGTAAGAATAAGAACTCCATTAGATCTCCCCAGGCTCTTTGCCGTCAATAACCATATTCTCGATACCTAGCTGCAGCTCTAGCTCGTCTCTCTGCTTGCGTAGGTCCTCAATGCACTCGATAAGCTTTACCATGTTGTTCATTGCAGCTGCAGCAAACTGAGCGTCATCGCCGCACCATGCAACATGTTGCTTATACTGTTCTGGCACATCTGTAACATTGAACCATCTATTGAATGGTCCACGTACTGTACCGCCATTGGCATACCACTCATTAACTTTAGTGGACGCAGCAGCGATTGCTTTAAGCTTCTCTAACTCTGCGATTGAGATCATTAGTTCACCAATACAAAGAGTACCAATAGAGTTGGTTCAAGGTAAAGATACAGGAAGTAGGTTGCAAACATCATAACTCATCCTTAAACCGCTCGCCGACGGGGAAGATTGGGATACCGTACTTAGAGATATACTGGTACTTAACAACAAGGGTTTTACCCTGCCACAATGAATGGTCGTTGAAGAAGTCCATTAGGCGTTCTTTAGGACCGCGCATCTTAACATCAAACGTGTCCTCACCTTTGGGTGCAGTAGGCGAATGACATACGAAGATGGCGCAGCCAGCATAGCCGCCACGACCCTCTTTAATACCGACGATTTGGAAGTCTGCGTCTTGAAACTCTTTAATCTTCTGTAGTCCATAGCTACGCTTACCTTGGTACTCGCCCTCGATATTGCGAGCCATTCCGCCTTCATATCCACGCTTCAAGAAAGACTCAAACGCATTCATCATGTCGTCTTCAGTCTTAACAGATACAGTCTCAGTAACGAATATGTAGTTGCACATACCGTTGACCATCTCGTAGCAATGAACGCTAGTGCGAAGGTTTTCAAATCTAGTAGCAAAACCATCCTTAGATGGCTTGTCGTACACGTGGTATTGAACCTCAGTACAGTTCTTCGCAGGCACTTCTTGACGAATCAATGAAGCAAGCTCTTCGAAGTTATCTTTGTAGGCGTGATTGTAAAGCTCTCCGTCGATCTCGTGGTATCCAGTAGTGAAGATCTTTTGAAGCTCCTCTACGATATGAGGACAGCTTGTGATGGGCTTGCGAGTACGAGACCAGAGCTTAGCAACACCGTCTTTAATGGTAGCAAGACAACGGTGACCGTTCAACTTAGGTTGAGTGTACGCTGGATACTTGATCTTATGGCCGTGGTCTGCGAACTTGTGAGCAAGCATGCAGTCATATCCACCGTCGATGTCTTTTTCGCCAGCTTCAGCACGGGAAACGTCTTCAACGTATCCCTTCTTGATCTTGCCTTCCCACTTTGCAGTGGCTTCGGCTAATGCTTGTTGTTCAGGAGTAGTAGCGTTCGCACGACCGGCATTCTTGCCCTCTTTGATTACTTCTTCAGTGCGTTGAATCTTACCGTCTTGTTGCCCAAAGTTAACAATAATGTTATTGCCATCAACACCAATTGACCACATTTGAGTCTTACCAGAACTAGCTTTTTTATACAAAACCGGCAAAGTTTTCATGTATTTCACCACCATAAGATCAAATTTATCCAGTTATATGATATAATCAGAATATGAAAAATTGTTCCAATTCTAGTTGTACACAAGTAAATCCTCAACCATTAATTAACTTTGCTAAAAATCAAAAGAGCAAAGATAAACTACAACCATGGTGCAAATTATGTTGTAAAAGGCGACAAGCTGAATATCAAGTACAAAATAGAGAAAGTGTCAACAAAACTGCAAGAGAGTGGTGTAGACGCAATAAAGAAAAAACCAACAAGAAATGCAAAGAATATTATGACAATAATCCAGATAAAGTTAAAGACTATAAGTTGCGAACTAGTTTTGGCATAACATTAGAACAATATAGGAAAATGTCTGCAAGTCAGAATCACACTTGTGCTATATGTAAACAGCCAGAAACTTCTAAAGATCATAGAGGGAAGTTGAGATATTTAGCAGTCGATCACTGTCATAAAACAGGTAAAATTAGAGGCCTATTGTGTCAAAAACATAATAGAATGCTTGGTCTTGCAAACGATGAACAACATATACTGTTGGCAGCTGCAGATTACGTTAGTAAAAATAAATAATCATTTAAACTTCTCCACTGCTCTGATTGCAGAGCTAGAAATATGAACCAAAGTGCGATCACAGATGAAATATACGATCGGAATCGTAAGTCCAAGGTCCTCACACCAGTACTGCTGAGTCTTCTCTGCATCTAGATCTTTGCCGTCACGTAGGCCACGAATGATTGCTACTGCGTCAACATGTTTTGCAAAGTCAGGAAGTAGTCCGTCATAAGTTTGCACATCAACATACTGATCGTTATATCTAACGTGTTCTGGAATCCTAAAGATTGGATTGTTATTGTGAGGGTTATTGAAGTTCTTTTCTGGGTTATTACCAATGCCAATAATAACCTTATCGAACAAGAGCAATGACTTATTTAGTATTTCTTCGTGACCTTTATGCCACGGGTTAAAGCTTCCTGGATATATTGCTACTCTCATAAGAACAGCCCAGCCATAGCAAGAATGGTTAGACCATGCAAGAGCTGATCAAACCCGATTGTGGTGTAAAACAGGTGATCATTCCAGTACTGCCAGTTCTTACCACTCTCAGCCATCCACTTATTTTTCTCTTCTTGAGAAATTGTGAAGGCATCAGCTTCTTTCTTGATTCGATAGTAGGCGCTTGCCTTATATAAGCGCCAGATGTTCCAATCAATCACGCCATGAATAAGGGAATTTAGTAGGGCAATCTTAAGTGCTATCAACGGATTGACAACGATCATAAGTCCAAATAAGAAGAATGCGGTTTGAATAGCCAGGTGCTTTGCGAGCCAGATAAACTCTGAACTCTTCTTTTGACCCATCTCACGCGATTGAAATATAAAATCTGCCACAAAATGCAGAATAAACATGTATGCGATGATCATAGACCCTCCTTATAGAGGATTATACGATCAGATTATTCGTCAGTGCCCGAGCATGTATGAGGAGCAAGGTAAGAGATATACACGTCGCAATCGAGCTTAACGATCTTCTGAGCGAGGTGTAACTTCACCATCTCTTCAGAGTCAACAGACCATTCGGTATCGGTGATCTTTTTTTCGTAATCAGCCTTAGACATACCAATCACAGAGTAGATGGCTTCGTCGAACTCATCAGATGATCTCTGTAAGCCCTCGATGGCACGAGTATTGTGAACTAGTTTAGCAGTTGCGTGTTGCCAGAACATCTCGTGCATAATCATTCTAGAGTTTGCTACGACAAGGCGATGTAGACTGGTTGCTTGGATGTATCCTGCAGCAGAGCCACAGTACTTACAGATAACTACGACATTGGGGAGTTGAGCTATTAGCTTTCTGAGTACGACTGCTTGGTCGTATTGTCCGCCACCAGAGTTAATAATAAGGTAGATATTCTGGTCTTGTGGAACCATCACGCGCTTACCAATGATGGCATTGAACCAAGTGTTGACGGATACCGCGGTGAACTCACCCTCGAGCACCATCGTATTTTGAGCTGTCATGGTGACTGTTTCAATTGGCTTATTAGGAGTTACGGCTGCGACAACCACTAGGGTGAAGAACAATGACAAGAAAAGAATTGACATTCTTTTAAGGATCTGTCTGACGATCATAATTAACTCCAGGTTCATCTTCTAATGATACCCTGGATAAGGATTAGACACTATTGGTTACCGAGTAGTTCTCGCACCATTTTGCCAGTCTTAATCGCTGTTGCTTGCGATGTTCCAGTCATGAATGCTTGACCTTCAGCAGATGAATACGAGCGTGCGTTTGTACCAAACTCCCACACTTTTACAGTCGAACCATAGTTAGAAGTTGGTGCTCTCTTGCCACTCTCTTCCTTATTGCCGACAACAACGATGCGCTTGTCGTAGTAAGCAGGATAGTAATGCTTGCCAGCCTGATCGATGTCAGACTTCTCATTGCCTGCAGCAAATACCAGAGTGATACCCTTGTTCAAGGCTTCCTCAACAAGAGCTTTCTCTTCTGAACTTGAGTCAGTACCGCCACCAGAGATGTTGATAAAGTCTACCTTCTCGTCTATAGCAGCCCTAATAGCCTTTTTCATTGATTCGAGGTTATTATTGTAAGGTTTAGTGGGGTCATAATACTTCAGAACCACGATGCAGAAATTAGCTTTCATGTTTGCAATTGTCTTAGGATAGACGCCATAACCTAGGAATTTGTTCTTGGCATATTGATCGATGAGACCAGCGATATGAGTGCCATGGCCATGATGATCTGTCAGACCAGTATCAGTGAAGTCCTTGCTTCCGGTCTCGCAGATCATTGGGGAATAGCGTAAAGAATCGGCGATACCTGTGTCGATAACTGCGATCTTAATAAGATGATGTAGCTTGCTAGCCTGAGTAACCACTTCTTTAGCCGGAGGCGTGGTATTTGCCTCACTGGCCGAACAGCCAGCGATTATAGCTATACTAGGTATTAGAACCTTTAGGCTTTTCATTCGAAACACCTTCCGCAAGTCTTATTACTCGTGTAAGTATCTCATTTCGGAAACTACATTTAGTCTCGTGCCTAGCAAATTCGGCATATCGTTTGATATATGCCGAATCATAGTTCATCGACTTTAATCCTTCGAAGAGTTCGTAGGCTTCGTTCGATGTCCGGTTTTTGGCCCTAATCCTGTCGTCTTCTGAGAATCCCATTTGTCACGCTCTTCTTTCCGTTTCTTCTCTTCGATCTCATACGCGTAATGCTCACGCATTAATTCTTCTACCTGTTCGCGTGAATAGGTCGGATAGTTCTTAGGCATCGTCATCATTGGAGGCTGTTCATACGGAGCATTAGAAGCAGCAAGAAGCTCTGCAACCTGCTCACGAGTATAAGTTCCATAAGCGCTTGGGCCGTTCTTAGGCTTGTCGGCGGCTTTCTTATTGATCTTAAACTCTAACTCAGGATCAAACTCAGGTTCTTCATACTTCTCAGGATGAGACTCGCGGAGTTCAAACTCTTCTTCTTGCTCAGGGGTAAGCTGTCTTTCTTTGAGAGCATCGAGCATAGCCTTTTCGATATCTTTGAACTTAGTTCCAAGTATCTCATGGCAAATAGCCTGTTTAAGTTCAACAGAGTTGAGAATCTCGTTAGCGCGGAGTACTTTTTCCTCGCGACTTAGTTTATCAAGGCCACAGAGCTGCTGAATTCGACGCTTCAATTTTTTACTCAAGAAGACTCCTCGTTAAGAACATTATATCACCCGGGCCACTAGGACCCAGATGACGGTGTCTAACTAACGGGCACTCTTACTTGTTATTAACGTCGAGCGTCTTCTCCAAGTCTTGGTCGAATTGTAAGTCGAATGATACAGCTGCAGTCTCTTCAACAATCTTATTGAACATCTCATCCTTGAAGGCCTGATGATCAGTCTCAGAGATAGCTTTGCAGATCTCCAACTTCACTACTTCTTGGTTCTGCCAAGTTGGATCCTTAGCGAATACATCCATGGCAGCCTGTAAGTTAGCAGGAATTGGGATATTAAAGTGTCTCCAAAAATCAAGAGCGGCATTGCAATCTTCAGGGGAGATTGCGACCTTTTGATCTACTTCGTTTGTTGCTTTTTGCTCGTTTTGATCCGACATAGGACCTCCCATTAACGTTTCTTAGTATCGGTTTTCTTTTTAGGAGACGATTTGCGTTTTCCAGCAGTCTTTTTACCTGTCGTAATTGACTGCTTCTGACGTGAAGCAAACGGAGCCTTAATGGGTTGTTTAGTAACTTCGTATTGAACTTTACCAAAGACCTTAGGTGTACCGATAGTGTCTACGATGCCGAACTTAACAGCTTCTTGGCCGACTAAGTAACGATCAGTTCCGTCTTGTTGCTTGATAACTGAGCGGAATTCATCATAGTTCTTGAAGCCGCAGTTGCGTGCCAACAGACCCATGAAATACTCGTTTAAGCGAGTAGTCTCATTAACGTCTGCCTTCATGTCGTGTACGTTCCCGCCGGTCCCAGATGAGACTTCGTGGACCATGACACGTGAGTGTCGGCCCAAGAAACGGACGTCCCCGTGTGACAATAGGACAGCTCCGCAGCTCATTGCCTTACCCATACAGACAGTAACAATGGGGTTCGGGACTTCATCAATGGTCTCAATCATCTTGGCCAAGGCGTCTACATAGCCACCATAAGAGTCGATGTGAATAGTAATAGGTCGGCTGGGGTCAGTTGCAGCGATAGCTATAACTGATGCTCTGAACTTTTGCGCGTGTTCCTCGTCGAATTTGGTAACCCAGATTTCTGGGAGCTTAAGAGTATCGTCTTCCATTAGAACCACCTTTCCAGTAAAAGAATTGTACTTGGCCATAATTCATAACTAATAGAGTTGACATAGTAAAATAGCTAATATGGTAAAACAATGTCGTAGATGTAATGAGTCAAAATCTGTCGGTGATTTTCCAAAATGCAAAACCAATAAAGATGGTCTATACTCTTATTGTAAAGAATGCAATTCTCGTAAAGTTAAAGGCCACTACGTGGTTAAATCAGAAGAAAGAAAAGCATATCAAAGGTCTGTATCTAAGGCAATACAAAAGGATAGGGATCTTAAGTCAGTTTATGGAATTACTCTCGAGCAATATAAGTTAATGCTGAAAAATCAAGACGGTAAGTGTGCAATTTGCAAACAATATGAGACAAAAGTTAATTCAAAAAGCAAAGAAACTTTAATGCTCTCTGTGGATCATAGTCATAGAACGGGCAAAGTAAGGGCCTTATTGTGTAATAGATGCAATAGAGGACTTGGTTACTTTAAAGATAATCCAGAGTTTTGCATTTCTGCGGCAAATTATCTAACCGAACATAAAGATATAATAGAGTGAGAACGAGGTCATAATGGATAAAATCGACGCACTCATAAAGAAACTCCAAGAAGCTAAAGAAGAGCTGTCTAAAGCTGATGTCGTGAAGCCAGACACCGGATACGGAAAGATTACAATCAAGGATAATACTCCGAAGTCGCAGAAACCTGCTGACCCACAGAAACCCTACGGTAAGGTAATCATCAAGGCTGAATCTGCTCCTGCAGCACCTAAGCCACAAGCCGTTAGCATCGGTAAGCACTCCAATGGCAAGTTTAAAGCTTATAACTGGAAGGCAGGCCAAGTAGCTATGCACCCAGAAGAGTTCGACACTCATGATGCAGCTAAGGCTCACTATGAAGCCAAAGGTCATATGATCAAGTCTGAAGAAGAATTAGAGAAAGATGCAGCTAACCCTAAGCTTGCACCCAAAGAAGTAAAGATCAAAGAACTTCAAGGCAAGATCGACTCAGGTACCTACAAAATTCCTGCTGCCAAAATTGCTGACAAGATGCTTGGTAAGAGCGACAAAGAGACTGAAAAAGAAGCTATGGACGCTGAGTTCGGCAAAATGGCTAAAGATGAAGCAATGATGATGGGCGAAGGATGCGGAATGGAAGCTATGGCTATGTCTAAAGACGGCCAATGGTCTTTCAAGAAATCTGCATTCAAAGAGCTCGAAAGCAAACTCGAGCATGAAGGCAAGTCGAAAGAATCAGCCGGCGCTATTGCTTACTCTGTAGGCGAGAAGAAATACGGTAAAGCTGGTATGGAAGCGAAAGCTAAAGCCGGCGAAGCCAAGAAAGGCGACATGGGCGACGGAGAGATGTGCTGATTACCAAATCAAAGGTCCTCTTAGTAACTTGAGGACTTTGATGATTTCTAAGAATTCTGAGTAAGAAACTAAATCAGACTTAAGTCTGTTGCAGCTTTCACAACATGTAACTACGTTTTGTTTAATGTATCCAAGCGAAGAGTCTTTTCTATCAAGACCATTATAGACATAAGCACCATTCAGTCTAGAATCGTTCATTAAAGTCGACGGCTTCATGTCGCAATAATGACAATCCATTTTAGTTAGAAGACTAAAATCCTCTTTAGAAATCTCAAAGACTAAATCTCTTAACTTTGCTGAACCTTTATAGTTCTTATAGACATAATTCATGGCAGCTTCACCAACGGGCTTTGTATGAGCTGGTTGTTTACCTCTTGCTAGGTTGCCAATAAAGCTTTTTAGATGTTCTTTCTTCAGACAGCCACAGCTCTTCTTGCTTCCGCGTTTTAAATTGCTGGCATTCACCTTAACCTTATTTCCACAAGAGCAAATGCAGTTAGTATAAAGTCGACCTCTCTCGCCTACAAAAGTAGATTCAACATATAGTCGGCCAAATTGCTTATTTAATACTTCTTCTTTTAGATGCGGATTGTTCATGGTTTAATGATACCACATACGAACCTTAACTAAAAAGTTCAGTGTAGTTTTCTCTTAAAGATTGAGCTATATCAGGCAACTCTTTTTCAAAAACTTCAAACGCTGCTGCTGCAATTTCTCTATGTTCTAGTTGAGTTGACTTATCAAGTCTTGTCATAAAATAAGTCATCCACGATCTAATAGATCCACTCATATAGAGTGTAGTTGAGCAACCGAGAGGCAATACAAATCTAGCACATTCCTTAGCAATCCCATTGTCAAGCGCCCAAGTATAATGTTCAAATGAACTCTTCCAATTCTGGTCTTGGCGATCGAGCCACTCTTGCTTTACTAATTCTGACAGATCGTCTATTGAATTCTGGCGGTTCTTTACGTCTTGTCTTCTTGCAGCATATAGCTGAAGTCCGCCTGCGTCTACCGCCGCATATCGCTGGCTAAACTCTTGAAATGTAAAAGAACGATGTCTCAATAGTTGAGGACTAATTCCTCTTGAGGTTTTCACTTGAATGGTGAGAGTTCCCATCTCAAATGGACTCCAATGTTTATGCTTTAACAGATAATTTATCAACCTAATTGAAGTGTCGAACTTAAGTTGATTTTGTGGCGCAGAAACTCTCGCACAATACACAATTAACTCCTGAGCTCCAGGCGTACAAGATAATAATTCGACTAGCTTTTCTGAAGAAGAAACATTCGATAATTCTTCGATAATTTTGTCATCACTCTGCATTATTTGGCTCCTCATTTCTGGTAAGATTATCATACCGCGAACGACCGCAATTCAAATAAAAAGTTAAAAGGAAATACAACATGAATGTGAAGACTCCATGGGGCGAGATTGGCTATGTTACGTACAAGAGAACTTACTCTCGCAAGATGAACGACACTACGGAAGAATTCACAGACACGGTTGAACGAGTCCTTAACGCAGCAGACACACAACTCAATGTTGGATTCACTGCAGCTGAGCGTGCGCGAGCTCGAGACTATATGCTCGGACTAAAAGGAATTGTCGCGGGACGTTTCCTCTGGCAACTTGGAACAAAGACAGTAGAGAAGTTTGGACTCGCATCGCTTCAGAACTGCGCAGTCACTCTCGTAGATCATCCAATTCGTCCTTTCACTTGGGCATTTGATATGCTCATGCTTGGATCTGGCGTAGGATACAACATCCAACGCGAGTACGTATATAAGATCCCACCTGTAATGGATCGCGAGATCAAGGTCACACGCAAAGATACTAACGATGCTGACTTCATTATTCCTGATTCTCGTGAAGGATGGGTTAAGCTTCTTGAACACACGCTCTCCGCTTATCTCGTAGAAGGTAAGTCTTTCTCGTACTCTACTGTTCTCGTCCGTGGCAAAGGTGCTCCAATCAAGAGCTTCGGTGGTACTGCATCAGGACCAGAAGAGCTCTGCTGGGGTATTGAGCAGATCTGCAAGGTGCTTGACTCTCGTCGTGGCAAACAGGTTCGTCCTATCGATTGCCTAGACATCATGAACATCATCGGATACATCGTTGTATCTGGTAACGTACGTCGCTCAGCTCAGATCGCTATCGGTGATATGGATGACCTTCAGTTCCTCAATGCTAAGCGTTGGGACTTAGGCAATATCCCTAACTGGCGCGCGATGTCTAATAACTCGGTTGTATGCAATGACATGGCACTTCTCCCTGAAGCATTCTGGCAAGGTTACATCGGTAACGGTGAACCTTACGGACTCATCAATCTTAAGCTCGCCCGTGAAGTCGGTCGCTTAGCAGATGGCGACATGTACCCAGATCAAAAGATCATCGGCTTTAATCCTTGCGCAGAGCAATCGTTAGAAGACAAAGAGACCTGCTGTCTCGCTGAGATCTTCTTGCCTAACATCGCTTCTAAAGAAGAGCTTATGGACGTTGCTACAATTCTATACAGGATCAACAAGCATTCGTTAGCTCTGTCGTGCCATCACCCAGAGACAGAAGAAGTCGTTCACCGCAACATGCGTATGGGCATAGGCATGACTGGTATCCTTCAAGCATCTGATGAACAACGCTCGTGGCTGTCTGACTGCTATAAGCATTTACGTCAATATGACGCTCGCTACTCTGCTGAGAAGGGTTGGCCGAAATCTATTAAGCTTACTACTGTTAAGCCTAGTGGAACACTTAGCACACTCGCTGGGGTTACGTCAGGCGTTCACCCAGCTATCTACCAACACTTCATCCGTCGTATCCGCATGGCATCAGACTCTCCGCTAATCGCCGTCTGTCGCACCAATGGGTACAAAGTAGAGTACCAGAAGAACTTCGATGGAACAGACGATAAGAACACCATGGTAGTGGAGTTCCCATGCTCGTATCCTAAAGGAACAGTATTGGCGAACGATACTACAGCTATCGATCAGCTCAAATGGGTTAAGAAGCTTCAAACTGAATGGTCTGACAACTCTGTCTCTTGTACTGTCTACTACCGCAAGGAAGAGCTTGAAGACATCAAAGCTTGGTTGCTTGCTAACTACAATAACTCCCATAAGACTGTTAGCTTCTTACTACATAACGACCATGGGTTCACACAAGCTCCGTACGAAGAGATCACTGAAGATCAGTACAATACTCTACGTGCTAACACTACACCTATTCATGGTATTGAAGAAGAGTTCGAGTTTATGGATAGTTTAGAGTGCGAAGGTGGCGTGTGCCCAATCAAGTGATACTAGTCAACGGCGTTCCCCACGTTTTTCTGTGGGGAATTCTTACTCCGCTCTGCAAGCCGGTTCGATGCGTTCGGGACTCTTTCCCAATACGTTGACCAGTATCTAAATTCATAATTGTGATTACTCCTTGATATTCCTAGTTTTTCTAGGAGTTGGAGTAGTTCATATAGATCTGAATTATTGGTCCACATCTTTTTGCCGTCTCTCATATCAACCCAGCTTCGTTAAGATAAGACCCAATACAATGAAGACACATCCGGCTAACGTGTAACCCGTTGGCCGGACTCCGTATAGGACTAGTGGCACGAGCACGTATGCTCCCACAATCATGGAGTCCCAAATCAAAGCACGCACGTATAGCTGATCCTTAAGCGGAGATTCCTTCGCGATATATAGCCATAAGAAATTTACAATGACCGCAAGAATCAAACCTATTGGGAAGAACCAATGTGTTTGCTTAAGACCATTCGAATACGATACAACCACGGATAGGATGTAGATAACGAACCCGACTAGGTATGGTATCATCATTGGGACTCCCTTATTACAGGGGTTTATAGCGTCGGGACGCGAGCGGCCCGGCGTAGCAGTGTCAGTGGGCCGGTGCAATGCGCTCGACGAATTCTTTCGCTGCGGTAAGCGATTCGTTTGGAGACTGTAGTTTGAGCTTTCGCAACATAGACATGACCTGTCTAGTGCGCTTAACCTTATGGATGAATTGCCTGACGTCATCTCTATCTTGGGGAGTTTCTTGTTGTTGATTGTAGTAGTCGTACTTCATCTCAACATAATCCTTAGACTCTTTGAGTCCCCAACCAAACACTTGCTGAATGAATGGTCCAGATGTTACACCAGGGTCATAATGTGATCTGTAACAAGATGGTATGCGTGTAGCTTTACCAAGGAAGCTGGTGAGCAGGCGAACAGCTTTGATATCATAAATCTTGTTCTCTACTCGACGGCGAGGTTTATTCTTGATCGGCGATGATGTCATCGATGTCCATCCCTAATAAGATGTAGTCAATTGAGCGATCCTCGTGCCACTGACGAAACTCTGCTTGAATAGAACCTTGGATATAGGTCATGCCACCGTCTTTGTTCTTCATGTATAGGTTGACAGATCCATCCTTCTCTTTTATGGCAGCGATCTTGCCAAACGATGTAGCAGAAGAACTAGTAGCTCTGATCCAGTCAGGAGCAAACCAGTATGGAACACCACGCTTAGATACGTGGTCACTTTCTCTTAGAGGCTTTTCGATCTTTGATTTCTTGCTCACGTTTCTTTAACTCCTCTACTGCGTCTCGCTTAGCCATTCTTCTTGTTAGATAGTATATCCATGTCCCGTGCACCATGCTCGGATCCGGACTCTTTAACTTCAGCTTCACTAGCAATTTGTAAAGACCTCTTGCGTTCCTCAGCATGTCTCACTCTCGCAGCATACATCGCAAAGTTAAATTCTTTATTGTCTGGCCAATCCCACGGCAGAATATCTTGTCCTATATCTATTACCTTCAGACGAAATAGCACATGAGATAATTTATCAAGTGATTGCATCTCATTGAGAGTTTTTCTACGGGCTGCAAGGAAGTTTTGGTTCAACGAGGCCAGTGGTTCCTTTTCCAAGGCGAGCTGCTTTAGCCAATCGATCACAGCCTTCATTATGCTCATCACCGGAATGCCCCTTCACCCAACGTGTAGTCGCTTTAGTAGTTCCGTATATGCTTCTAAGTTTGATATAGAGTGGCGCAAGGTGGAGCGCTTTGCATTGGTATGCTCCGCTTGCATATCCGAGTACAAGCTGTGAGTCAGAGACGAGCACAACTTCATGAGGACCCTGTGCGAGTACATCTTGTGTGTTGAGTATCTTGAAGACGTGTTCAAGACCGACGATCGCAGCTGTAATTTCTGCAACATTGTTAGTAGCTTTCGTGAGGTATCCATTCCCCTCTGAATGCAAGGATCCGTCGATGACGCATCTCCATCCATAGCCACCATCAGAGTCGAATGTATTCCCGGATCCGTCAGCATATAGTTCAACCTTCATTATCTTTCCTATTCTGGAGTCGTGTTAACATACGAAGTCCTACTGAGGTTTCATAGTATTGAGGCGCCACTCCAAATTTCCATAGTAATTTGTACAGCGCCATCCAAGCATTAATGGCTCTATCGTCTAGGTTTAAATGACCTGTCTTTAGTCTTCCCATAGTATAATAAACCTTACGTAGGAGATTGTACGAAATGGCAATGCAACCAGATGCTCTCAAAGCTAAGATGAAAGATACCATCTACAACGGTCTTAAAGCTCAGTTCGGTTCAGCAGCTGGCAAAGGTGCTAACTACACACCTATCGCAGATGCTCAATGGCAGGCGATGGCTGAAGCAATCTCAGGTATTGCAGCCGACATCGTGATGGAGATCACGACGAATGCTACAGTATTACCTGGTATTCCAACTGCTGGATCACCTGCAGCTCAAGTCACTGTTGGACCTGGACAGATCCTTTAATAGTTCTTCGTGATCTTAAACGAATTGATCTTACTAGCACGAGGCTCTTGCTTCTCGTGCTCAGGGTAAATCTCTACTTTCATTCTAGTCTCGCCATCATCATGCTCAGTAGTAGGTTTGATTGCCTCGATAGTGAGGCATTCAACCATTGCACCTGTGCCTGGATCCTCTTCACTGATAGTGAGATCAAGAGTAAGGTCTTTACTGTTAGATCCATAGCCAAGCATCTCGTATCCAATCTTAGACAGGACCATATCAAGCTGTGCCTTAGAGATCTTCATATTGCTCCCTTAAAATAGTTCGTCACCATCGTACACAATACCCTTACCGTTATATCCACGCGGAGCAGCGTCAGATGAACCGGTAATGAATCGAGCTTCAAGTGAGTTGATAAAGTCTAATGCATGATCGACAGCAAGATGGTGGTGTGACCGCTCATCTTCCCGCTTATTAAAGAATCGCTTCGGGTATTTCGTATCTGCCTCATCTCTGATGCCTTCGATACGAGCCTTAATCATGTCCATGCTCTCAAGCCCTTGGCTAACGAAATGAATAGCCTGCTTCATAGCATGATGATAAGCCATCTTACCTTTTGGCGTCGGGATGCGCTTGTATACGAACTTCCCCATCGATTTCATCAACACTACCGCGGTCGCCGATACACTTAGGACTGACGTTGAAGAGCTCATCGACTAGATCCTCTCTATTCTTCTTGTAGTATGTTGATTCCAATATATGCGGGAACATAATTGAAACCGGACCATCCTTCGTGACTGCTTTGCAGTGTTCGCGAGGTATTAGACAATGACCCATCTCGTGGAATACTAATTCTTCCCTTTGATACTCATCCATCTTTTTCCAAGACTTCGAATGGATCTTAATAACCATTCTACCTGCCCTGTTTCGCGCACAGTAACCCACAGTTCGGTCAGTCCAACTCGTACGAATATCTCCGAAGGACATATTCATCTTGTCGAGACTTACAGGATGCCCTCTCAATCGTGCTTCATATATGAACGATTCTATGATCGGATTAAAGGTCTTATCAATGTAGTCTGTCTTGTACTCTATTGGAGTAGGAGAGGCATTTATTGTGGTGCAACTGAGTGAACAACTTAAGGTGAGGATTAAGAATAGGTAACGCACAGCCCAACTCCGCTATATAATAGACCTATGAACAACTGCAAAATCTGTATCCTAAGTCACATGCAAATGCACCCAGAACTAGTGTTCTGGATGAAGTGTCCATCTTGTGGCTACACTCAGTACGATGCAGCCTCGCACAAGAGATATCCCAAAGTCTCCCGCTTCTTTAGATACGACGGAACTGATCTATCGACTCAGCCGGTAGATAAGTCAGAAGTACCAGATGCGGACTCGTCCAGCGCTTCACATAAGGAATAGATCCTTCAGGAGCGTCAACGTAAAACAACCGGCCTTCAGCTGGTTGTAACGTAAAGAACTCATTATTGGCTTCACCATACGGCATCTCAGGATGCGGCTTTGGTTGACCGTTAACCTGTATCGTTATCGGCGTCTTCTCATCATTTAGATAGTAGATCTCCATCACCAACTCCACAGCAGTCCAGCTGCTTGCTTCTTAATATCAATGTTCAATACTAAATGTCTAGCCAGAGTAATCGCTACAGGCTTACCAGTAGCAACAGCAGCGACTGGTGTTAATGCGAATACGATATACTTATTGTTGTCCGCTATCTTCTGACCATACTTTTCAATGTTCTTAACTGTTTGCTTTAACTCAACATTCTGTTCGTAATAGGCATTAGTAGCAGATCCGCATCCAGCTCTTCCAGCCAAACATGTACCAACAACTAAAGCCTCTAACAACATTACTTTGCCTCTGTATGGGAAAACTGCCCATTATCGAAATGCGCTGTCTTGTGGTTCAGTACATGTAGGTTAATAACTGCTGCATCAACTTCACCATCATCTACTTTAAGATTGTCAACTAAGAAATCACAGGCAGGATCAATGGATAGGAACTTACGGTGTGTTACTTTACCACTCTCCGCGAATGTTACAACCCATTGAAAGCCATCGAATTTAAGATTCATCGCTATCTCCTAACTGGTTTTTCAAAGACATAACTGTCAGTTCGTCTATCAATTTATCGAACCGGGAAGGAGAGATGACTTTGATTCTATACAGGATCCTCAGTAGTTTTGCTATCGCTTGAGCTCTCTGTACGGTCATTGAACGGGTTGTCATCATAGTCATAATCATCGTAATCCCGCTCATAGTTGTCCCACTCGCATGGACAGTTATCTTTGCGCTGCCGGCACTCTTCGTGACAATCATCTTCTAATATGTCTTGAACGTGGAACAACTCTTTCTCAGCAGATCGAACCCAACCATGCAATAGCTTTAATAAGCCTTCACATGCTTCCAACGAATCCATATCTTCTTCAAGATCAATCTTCCGCTGCTTCATTTGGGCTCACCTTGTTTTTACGCTTATAGTCTTTCTTAGTCTTATGCCGCTTATTAGAAGGTAGAGTCAAGCGAACTCCATATAGTCCACGCTTGATCTTCTCTTTAGCTTTCTTTGCCTTCTTCTTGTCCACTTATTCCTCGTATTTGCAGAATGTAGTTTTAAGATTACGTAGGCATTCAGCGTAACATATTACTTTAGAGTCCCTAGCGCAAGCTGTCGCTTTTGCATCCAACTGATCGAGTAGAACAGGACTGCAGCTATAGTTGTCTGGATTACTACGTCCGCAACCAGCAACAGCAAGAAACAATACAGCATATAAAAACCTCATGTTAATCCTTTTTCTTCTTCTTGGGTTTCTCTACTGGTTCACAAGGCGGATCGCCCCAAACCAATACAGTCGCACCATTGTGCCCGTGTATATCCATAAGAGCATCTACACTCTTATGTAACTCAAACGATGACTTAAAAGAAACCCATAGCATGTGTGCTTCGCCATTAGGATACACGGAACCAACAGCAATGATACCAGTTCCAGACATTCCGCTAATATCAGTGATACGGTTCAGATAAAACGTCCGGATCTTTAGAGATAACATACTCACTCCTCAATCATCTTGCCAATGGCAAGAGCTAGTCTGTATTGAGCAGCGTGGTCAGCAATCTCTTTAAGAGTCAGAGGAGTACCGTTGACGCTGATGTTAACTATAGATCCATTATCGTAACGAATACTACCATTAACCCTTTTCAATATCTCTTTTACCCGGTCTGTTGTCTTGAGAGATAATTCCATGGTCTCATGCTTAGCTAGAGCGTATTCGCCTTCACCTTGTAACTTCAAGGATCTTAGCTTGTGAAGTCCCATTGTCTGCCATTTAACAGGCTTGGGATGTTTCTTAACCAACCAAGCCATGTGACTTTTAATAGAGTCAATCTTTGCTTGATGCTTATTTTGGTAGTTACGTAACTCTAAATGTCTGAGTTCTGAACTAGATTCAGCGTGTGCTTCAACCACTGCAATCGCATGAGCATAATAGTTCTTGCGAAAGCGGGCACGGTGTCTGCGAGTGTTAATATCATTGCGAGTAACAGCTATATCGCAGAGTTCGCGTACCAGTGGAAGAAGCTCGTTGTCCATCTTATTCTCCGAAGTGTTTTAGTTGTAAAGCCATAGGCAATACATCCACTTGTATTTCTACAAACTTCTCTTTTGGCGGAGCGCGTTTACCCTTAGGCTTTTGCGGCTCAAGCTTTGTTACTTGGTTACCCAAGCTCAAGAACACAGACATTCCAGCTTCTAACTCTTTACGGATCTGTTGACGTGTTTTCATAATACCTCCCAGTATTACACATTCTTAGGATCAGAGATTAGTTCTTAGCGCAGCCTGATTTGGAGTGTTGTATGGCTTTCTGGATCAGTTGATCCATAGCTTCATCGTTCTTGGAGAACTTATTGAAGTCCTCATTCTTAATCTTGAACTTAGTCTCGCAGCCATCGATCACAACTCTAACCATCTGAAACTTAGGATCGCCTGAGTTAGGCATATCCACGTCGTAGTCCATGGCTTGAGCTGTGGTCGATAGCATCGCGATGATTACCAACAGTGCTTTCATTACTTCCCCTGTGGTTTATTGTTGTTGATGATAGCCTGAGTCTCAGTCGTGAACCGGATACGAGCTACGTCCAATTCCATTGTGGAACCAGATGCGTTGTTTCCTTTAACGAATAAGAGAAGCAGTCCAGCGATCAGTCCAGCAATACCTGTACCAAACATAATGAGATACATGATTGGGATGAACTCAATATAGTGGTACTCGTGACCCATGATCCAAGAATCATAGATCCAAGGGATAACGAATAGCACACCGATAACGGTAAACATAATGCCACGGCTGACATTTGCTGCCCGTTTCTTCTTCTCTTGCTTTTTGAATTGGTTGGTGTCCATATTGTTCTCCTAACAGAATTTAGGATCAGATATGGGTAGAAAGTGGGCGGCTTATCCTACCGCCCGTGAGCCAGCATAGCTGGCAAGTTCAATCATTACTTAACGAGATTGCGGAGTTCAGGAGGCAACGCATTTGTATCGATGTTGACAGTCTTAACTTTAGAAGCTTGGATCTGAGCAACACGATTGTTAATAGCTACTTCAACTTCTTTGCGGTCTGTATCAGTAGAGAGTGTAGTGAGCAATGCTCGCATAGCCTTCAACTGAGGATCGCTGGAGCCAATACGTGAACCAGGGTTTTTAGCGGAGTAATTAGCCCCACCATTCAGTCGTTTGTCTTTGCGTAACCAGTTAGACTGGAGACCAGATACGTATCCTTTAAGGTCTGAGTCGCCGCGAGTACTATCAAGTTCGATGGTGCGAGCAGTGAATCCCTCAAACAGGATAGCATTCACTTGACTGCGTAGTTCTCGGTTCATAAGAGCTCCAACATTGGTTCCTTCAGTAAAGGCAATGTTGTTCTCCTTCAGAACAGAGATGACTGCATTATAGACCGCTTCCTTCTGTGACATCTTGGACATAAAAGTCCTCCTCATAAAAATAGATAACATAATTGTTATCTAATAGAAACTAAATTATTCGTTAAATTCACCCGGAAAATCTTCCAATTCTCCGTCTTGTAAATCGTCATCGTCGGTTGATACTAATGGAACGAATTCATCTCCGTCCCATTCCCCTTCGATTTCTTCATCAATTTTACCCGCGGTCTCGAGAGCATAGATTTCGTCTTCATCCTCATCGTCAATTGCTGGATTGTATTTACTCATCGGCATTTCCTCCTCATTAATTAACATGTTTTCAATATGTTGATTCATCTCAGCCTCAACGACCTGCCGCAATGCCTCAAACGTTTCAGCCTCTCGTGTTACACCAGGCGTAAGTGTTACATCACCAGCGATGATAGCATCGTAATGCGCATCCAGTACATCTTTATTGTTCATGTATAATGCTTTGGCTGCAAACCAATTAGCTGCAGCATAACGATCAGGATCTAAGATTTCTTGCTGACGAATATGATCTGGGTGATTAGTATTGAACCTCTGGCGCCACATGACCCATGTGGACACTTCTACTGCGGTCTTAAGGCATGTACCTATCATTGACCACATCTCAGCTACGTCAGGTTGTTCATTGCTCATGGTATTCACCGTACCCCTAATTTGTATCGGATTGATACTGGTCGCCGAACAGTGCGCGTCTAGTTAGTTCTGACTTAACAGCTTCAAGGACTTTGTCTGTACGTCTAATGAAGCCATTCTCATGTACAATAATGATGTCTTCTAGCGTCTTGGTATTTGAAATCAGCAAGTTCTCAAGATATTTAGCGCTAGATTGCGCCTTCTTGCCCATGATCTCATTGTATCGTTCTTCTGCACACAGATCTTTTGCGCCATCTTCTTCAACGTCTTGCATCATAATACATACTTCGCGGTAGTTATCGCTATCTGAACGATCTATGCCCCACACGTCACATACTGCATCGCGATAGGCGTCACGAGTCAGATCCCTTATCTTTTCTTTCATTCGCTTTGTGCATCGTCGCGTCATAATAGTCAAATTCCTTATAGCTCATTCGGTCTTCAAAGTCTACACCTAATAGGTGCATAAGCTTGATGAGTGATAGATATGTGGACCATCTATTTAGAGTGCTCACTAATCTTCTCCATCTGAACATCGATGTCGTCAAGTGTATCCTTGAATGTATCGGCTGCAATAGCACACTTAAGGACCTTGTCATCGGTGAGTGGCTTAGATCCCAACTCGCATCCGTAGTAATAGGCATCTCGCATGTCCATCGATTTAAATGGAGCACCCGCCATTACATCCACGAGCACCAAGATTGATGCACAGAGGACAAGGATGATACTGTACATGGCAATGCGATAGAAGATGGGATGTTTCATATACCTACTTTAATAGAGTCCGTTCAATAATACTCGCCTCAATCTCAATCACTAACATTCTGTGATAATCGCCATACCAGGGTGGTATAGCTCCACCGCTCTTTAGATCACTCAGAAGAATTTGTAGATATTTAACATTAAGCTTGCGAAGATCAGTGAGCAAAGCATTAAAGTTTCTCATACCTTCTTCGCTTTGCCCACTATAAGGATGACTGTCAAATATACGCTTATAACGAAATCGACGCTTCTGCAACTGATGCTTCTTGCGTGCTTGTTGTCTCTGCATCTTGGATGGCATTTCGTGTCTCCGTGATGCGATTATACGTAGGAACAATTGACTCCATTGCTTCGATTGGATGCGAGTGTTGAGATACTTCTAAGATCTCTCCAGTCTCTTGGTCAATCGCTTCTGCAATCCACTCTGAGTCTTGCACACGAACCTCAAACATAAAACCGCTGAAGTCGTTACATACCCAGTTCTTATGAGCCTTGTGATTCCACAACATATATGGTTCTCCCTTATCTAGGTATCTTGTATCAGGCATAGCGTCCAGCGCCTAGGCCGCTGGCGTAGCAGTGTCAGTTGTAGCGGGTGGGCTACAACAAGGGAAATAAGAAACGGACCGCAGTTGCGGTCCGTTAAAGAAAGATCATCCGTGATATTGGGAGAGCTTAGTGGAAGAGGAAGCGCGGATCAAGGAGTGCGCCATCTTCATTTAAGATGAGTGCCTCAGAACCAGTGCCTTGCAAGTAGTCGAGTTCGAAGCTATGAACACCAGCAGACAGGAACTTAGTTGCAGATTTGGTCGTAATAGCGTGCATCCCGTCGTTGTTAACCAAGATACCATCGACATATAAGTTAGTACCATCGTCAGATGACAGAGAGAACTCATGATAGTTGTCGTCAATGTTTACGATCTCGCCATAGCATTTAACGATATACCAGTTTTGGTAGATAGGCTGCAATGCAGTAGGCAACACATCGAGACCGTTAGAGGTCGGACCATTAGCTACATTGAAGTTACTGTTATAAGTCCAGCTTCCAACACCAGTCAATGTGGCTCCGATGATTGCTGTAGTCGTAGTAGGAACAGTATAGAGGCTGCAAGTTAGTCCGTTTGTAACAGGATCAGAACCTTGAGCGACTCGAAGGTTGTTGTATTGGCCAACCAACAGATTGATTGCATCTGCTGTCGGATCATCAGGTGACGGAGTAGGCGTTGGTGCTGCAGGACCTTGAGGACCAACTGCTCCTGTTTGGCCGGTAGCTCCAGTTGCGCCCGTATCGCCAGTTTTTCCGCACGCGCACAAGACCATAGACGCGATAATCGCGATCGTTAACATTTTCATAATTGCTCTCCCAGTTAATTGTTACAGGGCGTAATTGTCCTGTTGATAACACATAATAGTATCGGTAAAAGCAACCGAATACTTTAGACGAATTTGTTTACCAAATCCTTAAGCAGCTTCATCAAACAAGGATAATTGTAAGTCTATCTTCTGAGTATCTTCTAGTCCAATGAGTTCCTGGCGCTCTCGCTCTGCTATATTAAGCAGCAATCGCCTACTTGGTTCATGAATGATCTCATCAACTAAAGCTAATACGTCACAGTCAGAGTAGAAACTAACTGTGTGCGTCTCAAAGATAACAGTCGCAGTGCGACGATCTGAGCTCAGCACAATTTTGTCTATCATAAGTCCTCCCAGACTTAATTACCCTCCATGCCTTTCACGGTTAGATGGGTAATCTTTTGGATTCTCGCGAACATCGTACCAATGAGGCACAGTTGTCCCATTGTTTACTGCTTCGCAATAAGCCAGCATATAACGTTCCAATAACTGTAAGTTATTGACCATTGAGTCATAAGTCTCTTTATTCATAACCAAGCGACCATCATCGGTCTTATCAACTTCAACTTGAAGTAGGACTAGGGCATTGGCAACACCATTAAGCTCTATTCCGTGTTTCATAACTCATCCTCATTTCGAGCGAGATTAAGTTTCTTGTACGGCTTACCATTCTTTCGGCAGTAAGCAATAGCAATATCAGTCTTGCTCTGAGGTCTAACAAAGAAGTAATAGATCTTCCAAAGCGTTCTCATAGTTCTATCTTTCTTCCGTCTATCTCAATAGCAACAGGGAATATGTAGTTCCCATCATGCTTCTTCATGAGATCAAGAGTCTTGTGTAAACTCTTTGGTCCATTGTATTCGCACAAGAAACAAGACTCTCCAAACTTAGACCACTCAAGAGTTCCACTGCTCTTATAAGAGATATAACTATCTCCATTAGAGCGGATCTTTCTGCGCCTAGCAGGAAACTTGTCGTCGTCATATTTAGTACCAAAGTAGACTATGATCTCTTTGTGGTACCGAGCCATGGAGAGGATCTTCTTTAACTTTTCAGTCTTAGTCATCTTCTTTGCCACAGCAACCTCCTTAATCAAGAAAGAAAGACATCCAAACCATTGCCCACAACCACGTAGGGAACGAAGCGCTTGAGAATGCCATACATATTAAGATAAAGAATGACATTACACTTGCTCCTTGAGAAGAGGGCAATTGGTATTCATTACGTCTTGCAGTTTTAATCTTAGCGCTCGCATCTCAGTATCGATCATGCGAACAGTCTCAGGGTAATCAATAGAAACTGTTCTGAACTCTTCGAGATCAGCGAGTCTCTTGTATATCTGTAACAACAGTTGATTTCGTAACATCTGCTTCCTCCTTTGGCAATGGCATTGGTTTAGTCAGCTCAACGCTGTCCAACCACTCTTCAAACTCCTTGTCTAATTGTTCTTTGTTCTGTTCCATGTATATCTCTTTATTCGGGCAGAGTTAAATATCGTAAGCGAAATCGTTATTGCGAACCGCATGGTCATAGAACTTATATTTAATACGCTTAAGGATAGTTAACTTAGCATGAGCTTGACTAACGTGGTGTATATACTCAACCGTGTTGGATGAGCGAGCACGTGCATGAACTGTATATTTAGCATCAACACTGTAGTACTTAAGCGATTGCTGATACCATTGCTCAAACGATACACCGTTGACGTCTTGATATTTGGTACATGAGTCGACATACATTTTTTCCACTTCTTCATCAGTTATAGCCTCAGCTCGCGCTAAGTCCAGTTCTTCTTGTTCTTGTTTTAATTCAGCTGCACGTTTCGCTTTAGAGATCTTAGTTGTATCCTCACGCTCTGAGTAGATCTCGTTAAGTTCTCTATTGTATGCGGCAAACTCTGCATCTGTTAGATCATCACGTTCCATTTGGCGTTCAAGCCATAAAGTTCTGTTCATCACGTCGTTACCTTATAGTAGATTTACGATCTTTAAGTTTTGATTTACGTTTGCGGCTAACCTTCTCAGGTCCACCGCGTTTTTCTGGAGGCATATACTTAACCATGAAGTCGCGCCACCCAGTAGGTTTCGCGTCGTCCTTCCAAAGTTCTGAATCTTGCTCAATACCTAATAAGTTGTGAAGGAATAGCTTCAGCTTAAAAAGCTGGGCATATCCTTCACGTCTAGCCTTAGTGCTAGGTTTACCATTAGTAGAACTCATGGAGTAGGCTGTTTCCAATGACAAGAGATTGAGTTTGCGCTACTGTTATCAGCCACACTTTCATAGCAAATCACTTCATCAGTTTCGAAGCGATACGTAGATCTAACATTTATTACATCATTGACTTTATAGTGAGATGTAATCTTATGTTTCTCCCTAGCAGCATCCACTGCGGATTGCTGTTGCTTACGAGTTGAACTATTTTCACCATCGTCTGAACAGCCAGCTACTAATACCATTGTAAGAGCTATAACCAAATACTTAGCCATTGCTCTCCTCCTTGAAATCAACTTTAGGAACATCTTTCCAATAGAGTGTGCCTTCAACTAGCTCAGCTTGTTGATCTAATGCAGAGCGATAGATCTTATGTCCACTCTTTAAGAGAGTGATAACATTATCATTGCTAACCCAAGTGTAGGTCAATTCGCGGTTCATACTAACAGCGAGAACATAATATTTGCTCATAATACCTCCCAGTTATATTCATCTATAGTCTCAGAAAATAGTTGTTAACAGCCAACATTCTTCATCTTCAAAAGATAAGGAGTCAACTACAAGAGATCTTAAATAGGTCATTTGATCTTGTTTAAGATCAGCATAAGTAGCATAATAAGCAGTAGCATAAGCAGCATAAGCAACATAAGCAGCAGCATCAGCAGCATCAGCAGCATCAGCAGCAACATCAGCAACAACAGCAACAGCAGCATAAGCAACATAAGCAGCATAAGCAGCAGCATCAGCAGCATAAGCAGCATAAGCAGCATAAGCAGCAGCATCAGCAGCCTTACATTCCTCTTTTGTAGTTTTGCCTTCCATGAAGAGAGAAGTTACTTCTAACGCTTTAAGACTTCTTTCATCTTCCATGAGATGTTTAACTTGATTGGCGCAAAATAGAGCGAACTTTACTTGACTCAAATGTGGCAGTAGATAAAGAAAATGCTTTCTATTGTCCCAAGTGAAATCTTTTTCAAATAAAGAATCCATAATTACCTCCCAGTAACAACCATCCATAAAATCAGATCAATGTTTGGTCTGACCCTTTGCTTCACGTTTTCAAGCTCTTAATGGCAAACTTTAGTTCAGCTAGTTCTTTTTTTAATGCTTTGTTTTCTTCTATAATTGGATGTTCAGAAAAATAGTAGTCACGCATTTTTCTTAGCATTTCATTGTCAGCTAGTATCGCAAAATATTTTTCAGTTTCAACCCAAACACCAGATGCGGCCATGCGGTGATATGACTTGAGCTGTTCGTTCGCAAAATACAGTTCACGACTAAGGCGCTCAGCCCTAGCGAATTCAGTTTCGGTGTCTTTAACAATGACTGCATGGTCAATCCCATCTTCAATGAAAAATGGTGCATTAGGTTTCTTGTTACTATTCACGTGCTCATACTCCTTTTCAAAGGAATGGATCGAACCGCAGTCGATAATGAATCGCCCACAGACTTTGCATTTGTCGTCGTACTTAGCATTCTCACTCATAGATCCTCCAACATCTTGTTTATAGCTATTTGAGCTTTAACCTCGTCTTCTATGTTCTTTCCATAAGAACCTAACGTTGTATATCTTTGAAACAAGGATAATAGTCCCTCATCATCGCACAGTTCGTGCATCTCATTCATGGTCCAACGAATTGGTTGAGTTAACATATCATCAGGACCAGCATATCCGCTTTGAAATATATGAGTTATCATCTTGCATCTTAACTCACCTTGTATGCAGAATGTATTCCTTCTCATTATTGCACGTATGAGCGACGGTAGGACCAGATGTTTAAGGCGCAGAAAGCGCCTTGGAACAGAGCCCAACCATAAGCACCAGCCATTAGGTCCACAGCACAGAAGAATGCGCACATAGCGATGACACCAATGCTAAAATACTTCATAATCACTCCTTAACGTAGTGTTTACCAATCCAGTTAATCAGCTCTTGCTGTCTGCGGTCATATATCTTCAGGGATTTGATCTTATCGAGCTCCATGCGTAGCAGCAGTGTCAGTGGTGCGGACGGGAATAGAGAATGGGTCATAGTCGGAGGAAGCTATGACCCATTGATTGAGGTTGGATATTACTTCGAGAACTTAGCAGCAAGGTCAGCAGGAAGAGCTGAGAAGTCAACTGTGACTTTCTTAGTCTTAGTTGCATTGATATCGCTAACACGAGCGTCAATGTAAGCTTGAACTTCAGCTTTCTCTTCGTCGGTAGTCAACGTCGAGATCAAAGCGCGCATTGCTTTGAGTTGCGGGTCGCCAGAGCCAGCGCGTGATCCAGGGTTCTTAGCAACGTAAGCGACATTGCCGTTAAGGCGTTTGTCTTTACGCAACCAATTCGACTGAAGACCAGAGACATACGACTTCAAGTCGCTGTCAGTGATGTCTGTCTTCTCGAGCTCGATCTTTCCGCTACGGAAACCCTCGAACAAGATAGCGTTCACTTGAACGCGCTCTTCTTTGGTTGGGCTATAGCTATCAGCTTGGCCGCAAACGTTAGTAACGGCTTGGAATACTGCTTCTTTTTGCGACACTTTAGACATGGAAAACCTCCCGAGGTTTGTCTATTACAACCAAAGCGTTATTGCCTTGTTGTTTTGTTACCTTGTTCTAGTTTCAGATTCTTCACTATGTCTGAGTGATAGATTAACACTAAGTACTTTTCTCTTACCTACTAAAAAGTAAAGGTCCAACCAGACATAAGCTGTATACTCGTCGTATCTATAACGACTAGGTATCAGCCATCTCCAGCCAGACCTTATAGGAATAGCAAGCATCAAGACATCAACTATCCGTTTAGTCATACAGTTTCTCCTGCTGCTCACATATCATCAGCCACATCGTCCTCAGGCTTGTCAACCTTGACCTTACCCTCTAATACCACTACATTGACAACTCTGCCAGTGCCATGGTTAGCACCACCACAAGCACAGTCGCATGATGGACCATGAGCATGAGTGCATCTACCATCGCAAGCAGGTCTAGTCCCAGTCTTCTCCCACTTCTCACCCTTAATAATGCCCATAAAGATGACAGGACCATCGCAGTCGTATGTGTCAATCTTTCTTTCAGCACTCGCAAATGGAGTGAGACAGTCTAAGCACTTATGATAATAGAGCATAAAACCCTCCAAGGTTAAAAACCTGTGTAGTAAGCTTGTTTGTACTCGTGCAATACTAAGTCAAAATCTTTATGAGTCATTATGGTGCAGACAAACCACTCCATATCGTGGGCATCTAATACTCTCTTAGCCCACTTAATTGTGGTAACTCTGTGCTCTATGCTCGTAGAACTAACATATACACTCAATGCTTTGCTAAGTTTACTCATCACTTACCTACCTTATTGGCGTTCATCAAGTTCTCGGCGCACTCAACCTTAATGTCTTTCCATAGTGGATCAGCCCAAATCTTATGTATGTTCATGGCGATACTGCCAATGATAAACCGAACTATGATTCGTTGGTCATCAAGCGTTAGAACACCACCAGCTTTAAGCTTATCTACTACTGCTTGGGCGATTGGACTTACCGGTATATTAGACTCGTAAAAGAACTGCATTGCTTCGATAAGTTCCTCACTAGAGACCATTACCTTCCTATTCCATTCTGGGTTGATCTTATCTACAGCAGACTTAATGGTTTTCTTAATAACTTTTTTAATAGACATACATCACCTCTCTCTCTCTCTCATACACCTCTCTAGGATCAGGGAGAGCAACCTAGTATCATTACAATACAACCTACAGGCCACTTCTATCCCTTACCTATTAGCAAGGGATTAGAGCAACCAGAGGCTAACCAGTGGACCACCAGGTTTTACGGTAAGGAATAAGATCAGGTATAGCGTAACCCGCTGATAAGACTAGGGCAAGGCGCGAATAGGCCCATGGGTGTAGCGACGCCCACTCTGGGTTCGCTTTCCCCTCAACTATATTCTGGCCTGTATAGGTCCTGTCTTCCTCCCCTTCCCCTACGTAGGTAATCGGCGGGACCTGTATAGGTCTTATCGGGACATCTATAAGCCTGATCGTTGTGCTTATATAGGCCTAGATTCAGGACTTAACTATGCCGATACCTTGGGCCTTATTTTGGTTGTATCTAATGGATCGTTTCAGGATATGGGTAACCTGAGGGAGGATGTATCATTGTGGTGCAGTGTGATCGGGTTGTTTTTGGGCTACTCGGGTCAGGTAGTCAGGATGGCCTGAGCTCCCGGCGTAGCAGTGTCAGTATGGGCCTGAGCTGTTGCCCGACCCATCTGACTGCTGGCAGGTTATTATGGCTGGATATCAGGCTGCTTCGTCCTGGCATGTGTACATGAAGCCGCCAAGGACTCCGAAGTATGCGAGGTCGTGGTTGTGCTTTGCCATCTCGTTCAGTGCTGCAGAGATGTCCTTAGCTATATCCGCTGATGTGATGTGGTTGTAGCGGCTGAAGTGCGCGAACACTATGCGGTTGACATGGGCTTGGTCATCGCACCACACAACCTTGCCGTTAGGAAACTCTACACCCAAGAGTCCATCGATCGTTCTGAGTAATTTCATAGTATGCCTCCTAAGATAAGTACAGTTAATATCAGCAGGCCAAACCAGACTCCTACATAGACACGCTTACAACTGATAGCATCTTGGCTCATGCTGCAACCTCGATGTGAAAGGATACAGATGGAGTCACTGCAAGCTGCTGCTTCATCCACTTGACATCAGCTGCTTTAAGGCCGAACACATGCTTTAAGTTCCAGACTAGGTTCTTCTCATTGAAGATGCGGAGGATAGGTCCTGACTCAGTGGTCAAGACGTAGTGCTTGTTGCTCTGTGTTATAGTCAGGTTCATGTTCACTCCTTTGTTAGTTAAGATGCAAGTCTTTCAAACTCTTGTTCAGTGATCAGTTCGGTATATCCACTCACGACCTTAGCACAGCGATTGCCGTTCATTCTCAGCTTACCAAAGTCACGCTCTATCTGATTGAGCTTTAAGACCTTGTCAGTCTTGCGACCCAGTACATCGACTGTGGTGACGTGATAGTCACACATCGTCTCAGTGTTCTCGTTGCCGATTGCCTTGTTAAGCTTGATAAGTTGATAGCCTTTGAACATTGCTTGCTCCTTTGTTATAAGTAAGTATAAGATCAGGACACTTATTCATGTCTTTCAATGAAAGAGGCGAGCTCGCGTTGCTCCACTTAAGGACTGCGATTCACCATTCATGTCCCGTCTTATAATGGTCTATAGGTTCAGGCAATGCCCCAAGCTGAGGCACTAGGCGTAGCAGTGTCAGTAGGCGACTAAGCCTACTGACACTGGACTAGTTAGAAGAGTGGTGGATTATTAGCGAACCACTCTGCTAGTTGGTTAGCAGTCGCCTCATCCTCAGTGACTGCATCATACTCATCAGCTTCTAGATATATCTCACTCGGTTGTGCTTCGTTCATATGTCCTCCTGGTTATGTTTAGAATCAGGACTCAAGCGAGACCAGGACCGAAGTCCTGGTCTCAATGAACACTGATTACTTAGAGAACTTAGCAGCGAGATCAGCAGGCAGAGCAGAGAAGTCAACAGTCTTGGCGACCTTCGTTGCGTTCAGCTCAGCGACTCGTGCATCGATGTAAGCTTGAACTTCAGCTTTCTCTTGATCAGTAGTCAGGGTCGTGATCAGAGCGCGCATCGCCTTCAGCTGGGGATCAGTCGAACCAGCGCGCGAGCCAGGGTTCTTAGCGGTATACTGAACACCACCGTTCAAGCGCTTGTCCTTGCGAAGCCAGTTGCTCTGTAAGCCAGACACATAACCCTTCAGGTCGCTATCGCTCTTCTCAGTATCAATCTCGATCTTGCCTGAGCGGAAACCCTCAAAGAGGATCGCATTCACTTGAGCGCGCTGTTCCTTAGTAGGTGCATACACACCGTCTTGCTCGCCCATGACATTGATGATAGCTGCGAATGCCGCTTCTTTTTGTGACATCTTGCTCATAACATATCCTCCCAGATATTGACTCGGCTTAATTGCCTCATCATGTTACTCATTAGTTTCAGATCGTGCATCATAACTTAGCAAAGTCTTTATCATTGCCTCGTTATGCTACTCTATAGGTTCGGGAAACTGGCGCCCGCTATCCTCAGCTTAAAAGGGAACCCCTATTTTCAGGTCGGTACCCGCCGTCATTACTCCGTGTACATAAGCTTTTTCCTATAAAACAGGCCCCGCCACCTTCCAACCCTAATAGGCACAATGTACCACCTGGCCCTTTTCTCTATAGGTATAATTTTTCTGATGAAACTCACATTTGATTTCCTTAATGATGATCTATATCTGGTCCCCGCCCACAAGCGGAACCTACTAGTACTACTCGCTACACTCAACATCATCAACATCACATTTGAAGACCGCTTCATCGTTAAATGGACCAACCAGGACCAACTTAAATTATGAAGAAAAACCACCACGCCACCCTCACCAAGCGCCAATTCGAGGACTTCGCTCCTTACAAGGACAAAATCCAGAACTCACAGGTCTACCGCTTTCACTCATCAGGCGCACAACTATCTGTCCGCGCCTCCGTCGCGGCCAACGGGCTCCACTACATCTCCACAAACATGGCCCCCGCTAGCCTCATAATAATCTTGATTAAACTGGGCCTTCACCTATGAATGACTACATGACTAAACTAAAACACTACTCTCAGCTCTACATGTTCCTCAAACAATTGGGCCTATCCGCTCCACTCGTCATGAACTCCAACGACGTCCACAACATTCACTTTGACGGGCAGACCCTCTCCTACTCTGGGACCACATCATGGTAGTAGCCGAACGCCCACTCACCTGTCAAATTGAGATGAACTATGGAAACGTCGACATCTCGTTCGTGGTTCCTCATCGTGCTCACGAGTCCAAACTTCCGCAGCTACAACAGGCCCTCTACTCTTCGCTCTACCAGCGATTCATCGGGCAAAGACAGACCTCGGCCCGCCTCGATGAGATGCGATCGATCGTGGACTCGACGGCTCCACTTCTCTATCTACTCCTTCAACTTGGCGTGAGGATAGCATGATCCACGTCCTTACTCCTGAGGAGTTCTCACACTTCGTCGACCTATGGAATATCTTGGGTAAACTCAAGGCCATGCCGTCCTACAGCATCGTCTACCATCGGGACCGATCTGGCCGCTGCACCGAAGTACATGTGGAGTTCCCATGAGCTACATTCCTTGCTCGTGCGACGACCTCGTCGGAGCACCTATCACCGAGATCAATGTCAAGGCACTTCCGCTCATCAAGCTCTTGCATAAACTTCTCCACGGGAACAGGCCTCACCGTCTTGACCCGTACTGGGAGCCGGACGACTACTATGACACAGGTGTATCGTGAGACTTCACGGCATCTCTATAGAGTTCAAAGACTCCGAGTATCGAGGAGTCAGTACTCTTCACTGCACGCGTGCTCTTCCACGGCTTCTGAACCTAATGTTTCAGCTGAACCTCATCAAGGGCTTCTCGGTGACCGAGCTATGAGCTTGTTTCAGAAGTGGAGCCACTACAGGTATATTGGCGAGACCGACGATGAGTTCCGGACCCGTATCATCGGGGATGCGAACCAGCGCTTCAACATGATCATCGTCTTAGCCAAGCTCGGTATTCAGGAAGCTAGAGATCAGCTGAGCAAGGCCGGAGTTGAGTGGGCGAGCGACAGATGGTTTAACGACGGCGGACGATAGCCCAAAGTTCTAGTATAATAAAGATATGGAATACTTGGCACTCTCAGCAAACGGTCAGTGGTCTTTACATAAGAACACTAACGACCACGATGCAGACTCGGTTGCTCCGCACACAGCGGACACACGACCGTATGAAGTATTTCAAGGACACTCGATGACGGGTCAACTCGCAGTTGACCACGGCAGTCAGGGTACTCTCCACGATTTCGGCGGCGGTAGCCGACCGAAAGCAGAACACACCAAGCAAGCACGCATCGGACAACCGAATCACCCGGTAGACTCGATGTACAGTGATCGTCACCCGGGCGACGGCGAATAGTATAATCGCCGCATGGCGATTGTTCCAAAGACATTTGATCAGATAATGGGCGAGAGCATTGCTTCTTTGAGCAAGGCACTTGAGGTAGAGATGTTCTATGGACATCCACGCCCTGAGGAAAAGCTTTGCGGTTTGCTCAGCAAGCTTGGTATTAAGAGTGCTCGCAGCTTCAGCATGTTTAAGTTTGAAGGACTTGACACAATTTTGAAGTCTGTTACGTTTGATAGCACTCAGCTCAAACTATGGAAAGATATTAAGTAACTTAGTTCTAACTCATTATATTGCATCTGGCAAGGGGCCCCGTCGAAGCGCGGGCGCTTAGGAGAAATACGAATGCTGACAAATATGTTCGATAGCACTTCCACTCTGAAGCTGTTTCGTATTCTGTATCAACTGAACATCATCACTGATTTTTATCATAAGAAACATGCATTTTCGGCTCTGACTAAAATGATTAACCCGCCAGAGCCGAAAGAGAACTGGATTAGATTCGCCAGCGTAAGTCTTCAGATAGATTATATTGAGCTAATACCGGTGACCAGACGTGGATGATTACGTCGATCGACGCAAGTCAACCAAGCTAAAGATCTTACTCGCGAAGCTTGGAATCAAGAGCGCACGCCCTGCTGTTTCAAGCTTATCAGGTTACTAATTGAGTTGAAATGTGTAAGCTGCAAAAGAATCAGCTTGTCTACTTCTTGGCACGCTGAGACGACGTTAAGTCTTGAATATGGCGTTCAAGGGCCATCGACGCTTCAAAGTAAGCCTCGGCCTTTTCATAAGGTGTTAAACACCCTTTAGTAGAAGGATCATAGGATACAAGAGTGAGCTGGTAGCGAACTGGCCCACCGTCTTCTGAGAGTTGTATTCTCTTTGTAACGGTCTCAATAGTACCTATGACTCTAAGACGCCTCAATAGCATATAGACATGATGCACTGAAGTAACTTGATCGGACGTCAATCTGTTGAACATGCATCCTCTGCAATCATCTTGCCAAGTCGAGCCATATAGTCAGTCCAGGTTGCTGCCGCAGGTTCAAATGATGAGCGAATGCCAAGGTCACGAAGAAAATACAATAGTCGGAAATGTAGTTCCAACTTCTGTAGATCTTGTATCTTCTGGTACCGCCCAATCCGCGTCATGTACCTAGTTATACTAGCTTCGACTTATGTGTGTATAGCAATTTGGCAAGAAAGAACTTTAGGTCAATAGCATAGTACAGATCGATTGCCTCTTTATTGTTCTTGAAACGAATAACAACAGGGCGCTTTTGATCTTTCATAAGTACTTCCTTTGATGAGGACCTAGTACTTATATTTTATCAGGTTCTTCGGAAAGCATCTCTTCTATAAGCTTATCGCCTAGCTTTTGTTCGTATAGGTCTTTCAGCAGCTTATCGTATGTAGATGTTCTTAGGTTGTAGCCGTACTTCTGTTCCCGGCGCATTTTGTTCTTAGGTCCGCCTAGTGTGCCCTGAAGATAAGAGATATCGTCACAGCTTACGAAACGTAGTTCAGATTTGATCTTGTCAACAACTAGTTGTTCTCTTCTAATGTCTTCTGTGTCGAACGCCATACCATCTCCCAAGACACTCTCACTTGATCTTCAATAAACGATACATAAAAGTAATGAGATGATACTTCGCCTGATCTTGCTTATGTCGAAGGAATAAGTCAGTTACTACTGCTTGTCCCATCGATGCTGCTCGATGTCCAGGGGTTCCTGCTCGTCCACAAGAGCATGATGTGTTATGACATCCAAAGCCATTTTTGCTCTTTGTGCTGGTGACGGTGGGTTCGGGTACAGAAACTCCGGGAGACACATTGCTTTGAACGGACATACTTTACACCTTTGCGATTCCATGCACTTCCCGTCTAGGGAAGCAATCTGTTCTAAAATTGTTGAGTCATTTTTACTTAGTGCCATCTGGCTCTCCAAGCAAATCATCAACAGCTTTATCAATCAGTATACGTGAGGCGACTTCTTTATATTTAGCGTCGGCCTGCTCTTCAGATAGATCTTCTACCCCAAGGGCTTCCACACATGACAAGAATGAGCCGTTTGATTTCTTTTTGAGCTTAGACAACGGACAGGACTTACAGATGGACGGTTTGGCCCACAGGGTACAAGAGCCCTCGGAATCTACGATTTTCTTCAATATGTCCATGCTATCCATTTGTTTCAGATGATCCTAAAGAAGATTATACAGTACCTATTAACTAGGATGATATAATGTGTCAATGGAAGAGACAAAGTATTGTCAGTACTGCGATAAGAATAAACCACTAGATGCATTTCAAAAGAGTCGTGCTAAGTGCAGACCTTGTAGAACTCTTGAGACCAAGAAGTGGAAACAAGAGAATTCTGACCAGCATTATCTATATCAAAAAGAGTATAAGGCAAAACGATATAAGTCGGATCTCAACTTTAAGATTAAGGTCATCTTAAGATCTCGTGTTCGTAAATTTCTCAAGAACAATTGGAAGAGTGGGTCGTCAGTCGACATGCTCGGTTGCTCTGTAGAAGATTTTAAGTTACATATAGAGTCAAAGTGGCAAGAAGGAATGTCGTGGGATAACTGGTCAAAACTTGGCTGGCATCTAGACCACATACTTCCTCTAGACTCATTCGATCTTTCTAAACCAGAAGATATGGCTAAGGCATGCCACTTCACGAATCTCCAACCGTTATGGGCTCTAGAGAATTGTATTAAGTCAAACAAGGTAGAATAAAGCCATGAGTATGGATCGCCCGAACCAACAGTTTCCGAACCCACCCGCGACCTCAGTCACCTCGACTCCGTCGCCGATGCCGATCTATCTTCCAGATCCTAGTATCAAGGGTGCCAGTTTCGATCAACTCCTTTCTCAACGTGGAATTCGCTTCATTCACTACAAAGCGATTCCTTGCATGAACATCAAGAGCACTGACTTTGAAGCTCATGAGCCTGACTGTCAGTTCTGCGATGACTCAGGAATTATCTACTACGCTCAAAACGAGATCTGGGGCGTATTTTCAGGAAATAGTATAGAGAAGACGTTTGAAGCCCACGGTGTGTGGGAGACTGGTAGCGCAGTCGTAACGCTTCCTACAACGTACCCAGACGGCACGCAAGCAGACTTCAATACCTTTGACAGGCTAGAGATGCCGGATTACACCGTGCGCCTCTGGGAGCTTAAGGGATATGAGCCTCGTCCCGGCAACATACAAGAGCTTCGTTATCCCGTTGAGAAGGTTGAGTTCGCATCTACAATTGTAGATGGAGTCCAGACTTTTTATTATCCAGATGTTGACTTCACGGTGAACGCCGACGGTCAGATCGTTTGGATAGATGGCCGTCAGCCAGAGTATAGTGCTGCTTTAGAGCGTGGTGCTGTTGTTGGTTGGGCGTATTTCGCTAAGCCAGTCTATGTGGTTCTCCAGTCACTTCGTGAACTTAGAATCACACAGGAACTCGTCGGCGGAGTAAAAACCGCTATACGCTTGCCTCAACAAATCCTTGTTAGACGCGACTTTATGGTGGGTTCTGGTGAAAAGATTGTTAATGCCCCTATACGCTGAGTTAAGCTCGATCTTGAGTTATAATGAACCTATCGAGTTGACGGGAGCTAATTAAACTTATATGATAAACTATAGCGATAAAATGAAAATTGCTAGACTATCTAATCCACTGAAAATGGATACAGTTTATCGTTGTTTTTGTGATACCTGCGGTAAAGATAGGGGCTATAAGCGCAAAGTGGATGCTAATAGGTCATGTTCTTCATGCGTTGCAAAGCAGCGCGTTATTTCAGAGGAAACTAAAGTTAGAATTAGCGATAGTATTAAAAAGTTGCCACCAATTTCAAAAGAATCTAGACTTAAGGCTGGATTAAAATTAAAGGGCAGAAAAGTCTCCTTAGAGACTAAGAAAAAATTAAGTTGCATAAAGAGATCTATACCTATAGATCAATTTGATGATTTTTTAAACCCTATTAATAAAAGAGATAGGGATTTAATATATAAGAGTGGTCTATCTAAGTCAATTTACGAACGAGATAACTTCAGTTGTCAAGTTTGCTATAAAAATGGTAAACTCGTTGCTCACCATAAGAATGGTTTTGACCTATTTCCTCAAGAGCGCTTTGATGTTAACAACATAATAACTTTATGCAATAATTGTCATCAAAAGTTTCATAAAAAATTTGGTTATAAAAACAACACCAAAGATCAATTTCAATTATTTTTAAGTGAGGTTGTAAGTGCCAACAGCAGTCTCACGTAAACAATTTCGCCTTATGCAGGCAATTTTGCACGGCAAAATTGATGCTTCAAGATCTCCAAGGGGGGTTCCACCAAAATCTGTAGCGGCGAAGTATACTTCGCCAGGCGCTGGAGCAAGTGAACAGCATGGTGAAGACCGTGGTGGTTCTTGGGGTGCTAAACATCACGAAAAAGCTAAATCTAAAGTCAAAGAAGCCCGCAAGGAACGCAAGAAATCTAAGAAAGATTTAAAGAAGTCTTTTGAAGATCACTATGAAGGTCATGCAGCTGCATCTATTGTCATGAACGACAATAATCAGATCCTTCTTGGTCGCCACTCTACTGGCGGCATGGCATTTCCTGGCGGCCACATGGATATGGCAGACGGCAGTACTGAGATTACAGCTCTTCGCGAACTTAAAGAAGAAGCTGGTATCACCGGTCGCAACCCCACTAAGGTGTGGTCTGGGAAGTTGAACGGCAACAAGTGCGATGTGTACTTGGTTGAGTCATTTACTGGTGAACCAAAGTCTACTAAAGAGTTAAAAGATCCTCGCTGGGTCGACGTTGAAGATATCCCTTGGGATGACTTGCGTGACTGCTGCCACGAGCCATTAGAAAATTTTGTTCGTACTAAGATGCTCAAGTCTCTGCAAGGAATGATTGCAATTGAAAAGCTTGAGAAGAACATCATTCGTCAGCGTGCTGATGCAGTGATGGAAGTTACTCACGGTGATGCTCTGCGTCTTGTCGGTAACGGCATGTTCCGTAAACTTCGTTCTGAAGTGAAGGGCATGAAAGATGAGGACTTCAAAGACTTCCACATCGACACACATAAAGTTACTATCCGTCGCCACATGAGCGATGTATACTCTGGACGCGTCGAAGACGGTCACAAAGTCGTTTATCAGTTTACAAACAAGAGCTTACCAGAACTTACTGCCGCTCTTATGTCTGTATTCGAGTGGTATGTTCCTGAGGATGAAGATTTCCTCAATGACGTACACGACGACGCCTTAGATGACGATGTTATTCATGGTGGGGTTCAGAACCTCATTGAGAATTACAAGCGCCACAACATCGGCAACATCTATCAAGAGATGGAAACTATTCGCGAGCAGATTCGCAATGGTATGGCCGTTGACTTGCAACAAGTTGAAGCCCGCATCATGAAACTCTTCGATAAACTAGAAGAAGTAGTCCATGATGTGAGTGATAAACACAACCATCTCGTCGAGATGGCCGGATCAGAGATCGATGAACTTGAGAGCAAACTTCGTGCGTTGCAGAGCAAGATCGATGACATGGGTAAAGGTCCTGAGACTGTTACTGCTTACAGCTCTTCACGTCCTAACGTCGCCCAGATCCATGACGACAGTTATCCTTATCTTCCGCGCCCTCAAGTTGAGATCTCTCCGAACGGAGCTATTAAAATTAGCTTCGGTACTGACTGGACTGACCTTGAGAAACAGAACTTTCTGCATGATATGCGTGCGAAGGTTGTGAAGCGCGAGAAGATAAATGGTTAACATATATCTTGAACTTGAACGCTTAAAAGTTACTCTACGCAACAAAGGTATGGACGAAGATTTCGTTAATACTGTAGTTGATAAAGCTGAAGCTGAGATAAATGATCGGCTATCGGAACAGATGTCTAATGCCATGGAGAATGCCATCCAGTCTGGTATGCAGAAGAAGTCTGCCGACTTCATTAATGACTTACGTCCTGCTCCTGGTGCATTTCAATTGGAGACTGCTTCGGGAAATACTGACTTCTCAGAACCACCCATGCCCATGCTCGATAGGCTTCTTGCCTCTGGTGCTAAGCCAATGAAGGATGGATCTGGTATTTATAAGATCATCCCAGTTGGTGCTCCTAGTAAGACGCCTAGACCTTCTGTAGCCAGTAATATCTTTGAGGCTCAGAAAGCAATAGCGGCCGAAAGGTATGAAACGGCATTAGCTCAGTATAATAAGGTGAAGCCAAAGGGATCCAAGGTAGAATTTAGGACCGTAACCAGTAAGCAGAATAGAGCAACACAGTGGATCCTACCAGCTAAAGATAAGGACTTCACTGAGGATCTCAAGTCAATTAATGCGCTCTTAGATGAGTCTCATGATGACATAGTAATGAGTATAATAAGAGAATATGAGGAAAACTTCTAGTGAAGACATGTAGCAAATGTAAGCAAATTAAAGTTAAAGAAGAATTTGGTAAACATAAGAATGGGAAAAATGGATTAGATTCGAGATGTAAAACATGTTTAACTCAATACAGAAAGAGCATGGTTGCAAACTCTAATGTTAGAAATAAAGCATGGTATGAGGCAAACAAGGATCGAAAATCCTTATATAACAAAATCTGGAAAGAAGCAAACTTAGAACATCTTAGTGATTATAACAGCGTATACCAAACAAATAGATATAAAACTGACATAGAGTACAAACTAAAAGTAAGTTTAAGATCTAGGCTAAATAAGGCAATTAGTGGTAATTATAAGTCTGGTTCTGCTGTAGAGGATTTAGGGTGCACAATTGACGAATTAAAAGTTCATCTCGAGGTACAATTTAAGTCAGGCATGAGTTGGGATAACCATGGTAGATTTGGTTGGCACATTGACCATATAGATCCGCTTACCGCATTTGACTTAACTGATCCAGTTCAAGTAAAGACAGCATGCAATTTTAAGAATCTTCAACCCTTGTGGTGGAAAGAAAACATCTTGAAAGGTGGAGCTTAATATGAGTTTTTGTATGCCGGAGATCGTCGTTGAGAAAGTGCTTGAGTACGGCATTAAAGAACTGCGCAACAACAAACGTGCATTCTACGACCTGTTCGCTCAGTTCACGCAAGATGAACTTAATTTAGACTATGGTCCCAAGTACTTAGACGACATCTGGAAGTGGTTCAGCACCACCAAGATTCCGGTCGTAAAGGCCTGGTCGTTCAATACCCAAGTTATCCCCTGCATCTCGGTTCACTTAGCTAACGAGACTGAGGATGAGAGCAAGGCCTCTATCGGCGACATCGCTGGTGACTTTGGTGGATTCGCTGAAATCAACACTGGGGTGTTCACTGTTATGGTGGACATCGGTATCCATGCCAACAAGGCTGGCGACCACGTTCTCTGGCTGTATTACATTGTTGCTTATATCCTGTTCAAACATAAGCTTATGGCTCATCGCCTGGGCTTGAAGCTCCATACGTTCTCTGCTTCTGATTACAACAAGGAACAGACTAAGATGACAGATAATATCTGGACTCGCTGGGTTCGCTTCCGTTGCACTACAGAGAACTTTTGGGAAGCTGAGCCTTTCAAAGAGATTTTGGCCATCAATACTGACCCCGCGGTCGGACTGGTTCCATCTGAGGATATCGCAGCCAGCATGGACGTTGATTTGACTAAGGTTAATAGAACAGAGAACCAAGGAATCAAAGTCGACCGTATTGGCGACTTAGATGATTCAGAAGATTTAGAGACTTAAGTGGTATATCCAGTTAAAATAGAGAGTAAGGAGCTTATATGAGCAAAAAGTGGAAACACAGAGATAAAGACGGACGCGAGGTCATTGAAGACGTCGCCGATGATGCAGTCATTGCTGAAGAATCAGCTCCTGAAGAAGTCATCGAAATTCCGATGGTTGACTTCGATGGATGGTATGGTGCACGTCGCAGCCGTATCCCTGTTCATCACCATAAAGAGATTTTGAAGGCTGATTTCAAAGCCCGCAAAATGCCGGTTATGGGTACGATGGCACAGTTTGATGAAATGTTGAAACTATATGGTGTGAAGCTAGCATAATTCTAGCTAAGCATCTATGTTATAATTGGGTGAGATACATACTTGACTCAGGAGACTTAACACATGGCAATTAATGTAAGCTTTAATGGTGCTACCATTTACAAACCAGGTGCTTACTCACAAGTAGAGATTGATCTCGGCGGAGGCTTCCCGTTAAGCCCTACCGGAATCATCGCTCTCTTTGGAGAAGCAGACGCGGGTGCTCCTGGCTCCGCAGAACCGAATCTTGCAAACAACGTTTTCGGTCCAGATCAATACAACCAAATTTTGGCTAAGTACGGTTCTGGTAACATCGTTGATGCATGTAACTTCTTGTTTGCTCCGGGCGCTGATGGCGCAATTCCGGGTGGCGCACAAGCTGTGTACATCTACAAGACAAACGCTTCTACTCAAGCAACGCTTGATCCGATTGCTGCTGGCGCAACTCCTTTCGGAATGTTGCAGTCACAAGCATACGGCGTCGGAGGTAACCTTGTTACTTTCAAAAACACTATCACTCCAGAAGGACAAGCTGTTCTGACGAGCGCTGTTATCACTTTCCCTGTTGTTGTTACAACCGGAACAAATGATACTCTCGCTTACTCGTTGAACGGTGGTGCTCCTGCTACTGCGACTGTTGCTGCTGACTCTTACGCTTCTGCTGCTGCTCTTGCTACGGCATTGAACACTGCACTCGGCGCAAACACTATGGTTGCTGCTGCTGGAACTGTAGCTAACACAATCACTTTGACTCAAGCAATTGCTTCGAACCC